>Ga0272447_1000081_pt1 | contig 66796 bp, 72 predicted proteins | sample YNPCB0133_FD_194589 | JGI IMG/M metagenome (GOLD analysis project Ga0272447, IMG submission 194589) | Hot spring microbial mat communities from Yellowstone National Park, WY, United States - YNP-CB-013-3 | ecosystem: Environmental > Aquatic > Thermal springs > Hot (42-90C) > Sediment | place...
ACGCGGGGGAGGTGATCCAGACCGCCGTCTTGGCCATCCGGGAGGGGTACACGGTGCAGCGACTAGCACAGCTGGTCTTTCCCTACCTCACCCTCGTGGAGGGCCTGAAACTGGCGGCGCAGGCGTTCGAAAAGGACGTGAGCAAGCTGAGCTGCTGTGCGGGATAGGAGGTGAGGAGGGTGGAGCAGAGGCCGAGGAAGGAACGGTCGCAGCCCGCCGGGGGCGGGTGCCCCTTCTGCTAAAAAGGTGAAGCATGGAGGCAGTGCTGCGGGTCCTCCAGGAGGACTGGAAGGAGCCATTGCGGTGCACGAACATCGAGCAGGCGATGAGCCGGGCGGGGCTCCCGTTCCGAGACGCCGACCGCCGCCGGATCGCCCAGGCGATCCTCGAAGACCCTCGCCTTGCGGATCTCTTGCGGTGGCACCCCTCGGCCTACTTCCTCACCAACAACGAGCGCCTCACCGCCCGCGCGGTGCTCCAAACCCTGCAGGGATCGGCCGAAGGGGCCGACCTGGCCCGGAGGGTCTCGGAGGTCCTCTCGCTGACGGAAGATGAAGTCGAGGCCGCTCTCGAGGCCCTCGCTTGGATCGGGTTCCTGGACCGAGAGGAGGGGCGCCTGCGTCTGAGTCCACAAGCCCCGTGCTTCCTGGAAGGAGTGGGGCTCTACTTCCACGAGGTCGCAGCCGGCGCGGAGCGGTTCAACGTGAACTGCTTCCACGACTTCGTGCTGCTCACCAGTCCCGCCTACCGCGCCCGGCGGCTCCGGAAGCCCACCCGCCGCGGTCCGGACGCTCCCGGCATGACCCCGAAGATGCTGGCGTTCCTCCAGAGTTTCAAGCCTGAAGGCCTGGTCAGGCGGGCCTACGACCAGGGCACCGTGCAGCTGCACGACGCGTGCGCCCAGTGCATGCGACGGATCCACTTGACCGTGACGGACGGGCGGCTCGTGGCGACCGACCCACTCGGCGTCTGGCACGTGCGGGGCGGCGGGTGCGGGGTGAACAACCTCTTCTGCAGACCGGCTTGTGCGGCGGAGTGGTTGAAGAGCCTTCCCTCCCTGCGGGAAGGGGAGCAAGGGCCGGTGGCCGCCCTGTGGGAAGGAGGGTAAGGCACTCCGGGGACCGCGGGCGTTCACCGAGGCGGAGTTTCCCCGGCCTGCCGCCTACGGTTCCAGGGGCGAGCCGTTCAGTTCGTGGTGCACTTCCACGGGGACCGCGGACTGCAGGCAAGCTTCTGTGTAGCAGGTGGCGTGGGCCAGGTGCAGGACCCGCTGGACAGCCTCTCGGTTCGCGGTGGAGCGGACCCTGAGGCGGATGGCAAACCCCGCACACTCGCCCCGGGCGGTCCCCTGCAGGACGGAACCGGTCCGGCGGAAACGGGCGGTGACCGTGGCCTGGGCCTCCTCCAGGGGAACCTTCAGGTCTCTCGCGCACCGCGAGAGCTGGGTCAGGATTCAGAAGGCGACGCCGGCTACAAAGTACGTGAGCGGGGTAGGGGCACTCCCCTCGCCGCCCAGGTGCGGCCCTTCGTCGCTGACCAAGGTGTAGGCCTCCGCGGGTCCCCCGGGCCGGGTGACCCGCGTCACGGCCACCTTCCGCATCCCCTCCAGACCGCGGGCCTCCGCTTCGAAGGTCACCTCGTACACGCTTGGACTCTGCACCTCGCCTCCTCCCGAAGGAATTTGGTCTTGCCGTCCATTATAGCGCGAGCGGGATCCAGCCCTGTTGCACGTAGCTCGCAAGGCTCGGGTGGCCCTCCGCGGCGTCTACCAGAGGGACACCCGTGGCCTGGACGGCTTCCACGACGTTGAAGGCCCGGGCGCAGTACGCGCACGCGGCGTCCACGAGACCCGCCCCAAGCACCTCCTGGAAGAGGGCGTGGTACTTGTGCTGAGGGTCGCTGAACTGCTGTAGCCAGACGGTCCCGGCCCCGTCGAACACGATTTTCGCAGGGATCCCCGCGCGCTGGAGCTCGCGCGCGTACAGGAGGGCATGGACGGCGCGGGCGAGCTCGCCGGGGCCCGCGTGCACCAGCAGGACGTAGCGGGGGCTCTGCGACACGGTCTTCCACCTCCTCCGAGGAGAGTCGAGGAGAGCTTGACCCGCCGTGGGCTGGGTGTTCTGTGAGAAAGCTCACAGACCCGTGGGAGAGGCCAGGGGGAGCATGGAGGCGACTCCGGCCGGCGACGAGTGCGCGGGAGGTGTGAGGATGCCCTGGGGCGCGTTGGTGGTCGGCGGGCTTGCGGGGCCGGCGAGATGATCCTCCTGATGGGCAGCGTCCTGGTGCTGGTCTTTGCCCACCAGCCGCTGGCTGGCTCTTGAGGGGTGGGGAGATGCAGAGGGGACTGCTCCTAGGGTTAGGGGTTTTGGTCCTGGCGACCTCAGGCGGGTGGGCGGCCCACGAGGGAGACGGGGTCCCGTTTGCGGACGCGACCCGTTGGAAGACCGACTTCCGGAAGCACACGGTGCCCCTGCGAGAAATCCGCGAGGGAGGGCCACCCCGAGACGGCATCCCGTCCGTGGACCGGCCGCAGTTCGACACCGTGGCTGAGGCCCGGAGGTGGCTGGGGGACCAGGAGCCCGTGGTGCTGGTGGAGCGCACGGGGGACGCCCGCGCGTACCCGGTGCAGATCCTGGTCTGGCACGAGATCGTGAACGACGTGGTCGGGGGAGAGCCCCTGGCGGTTACCTTCTGCCCCCTGTGCAACGCCGCCATCGCCTTCCGCCGCCGTGTGGGAGGGCTTGTCTTGGACTTCGGAACCACGGGGAAACTGCGGTACTCCGACCTGGTCATGTACGACCGGCAAACCGAGTCGTGGTGGCAGCAGATGACGGGGGAAGCCATCGTGGGGCAGCTCGCGGGGACGCGGCTCGAGGCGGTGCCCGCGCAGGGAATCTCCTGGGCTGAGTTCGCTAGGGCACACCCCGCAGGGCGGGTGTTGAACCGCAACACCGGGCACCGCCGCCCGTACGGGCGGAACCCGTACGTGGGGTACGACAACGTGGGCAGCCTGCCGTTCCTCTACGACGGCCCTCCTACGGACCGGAGGCTGCGCCCCATGGAGCGGGTGGTGGCCCTCTCCCTGGGGGGCGAGGCGGTGGCCTACCCCCTGGAGGTCCTGCGCCGCGTGCGGGTGCTGAACGACCAGGCAGGGGCTCTGCCGGTGGTGGTGTGGTGGGCACCCGGCACGGCGTCCGCCCTGGACCGCGAGGACATTGCTCTGTCCCGGGACGTGGGCTCGGCCGGGGTGTTCGACCGCAGGGTGGAGGGCCGGGTCCTAACCTTCGCCTTCCGGAACGGGCGGTTCGAAGACCGCGAGACCGGGACGACCTGGGACCTCCTGGGCCGGGCGACGAAGGGGCGCCTGGAGGGGAAGAGGCTGCAGCCGGTGGTGCACGGAACGTACTTCTGGTTCGCCTGGGCGGCCTTCCAGCCGCACACCCGGGTGGTCCGGCGGTAGTCGAGCGCTTCCGACACCCACGGGAAGGAGGGACAGAGTATGGCTCGGTGGCACTGCTGCAACCGGGAGTTCGAGAGCGAGGAAGCCCTGGCCCGTCACGACGTGGAGGCGCACGGTGTGGAGCGGGAGCCGGTGGGGACGTGCTGCGGGCTGCGCTTCTACACCCCCGAGGGGCTGGAGGAGCACGTGCGGACCGCCCACGGGCGGGGTTCCCGTGAGGCGGCGGGGAACTGAAGGCGCGGTCCGGGGCGGGCCCAAGGAGGCGAAAGGAGGGAGAAGACATGGAAGCTCTGCTGACGCGGCGGGAGTTCCTCCAGTGGACGGTGGCGGCTGGGGTGGGCGCGGTGGCCGCGGAACGCCTCGGGGTGGCTGGATGGGCTGCGCCTACAAGCTACAAGAAAAACGTGGGAGACGTGCTGCGGTTCTCTCCCCGACCCCAGGGATGGAAGGGGCTGTTCGGCTTCGTGACCTTCCGACTGCACCCGGTATTCGTAGACGGAAAAATCGCCTACCACATCCGGACGGACGCTTCGGACCAGGGCTTCGCCCAGGCCCGGGGGCTGGTCTTCGTCCCCAAACTGGCCCTGGCCCTGCGGCAGGAGGCGGCCGCGGACTACTACGTGTTCCGGGGAGGTGCTTCCGGTCAGTTACCCGTGGTCAGCACCGTGCCGGGGCGGGAGGACTTCACCCCCGCCTACCGGGTCCACCGGGTGACCTGGAAGACCTCCCCCAAGGTCTTGCGGTCTGTGGAGCAAGTGAAGGACGCCCAGAGCTCCGGGCAGGTGGAGGTGGAGGCCACCCAGGTGGTGGTGAACTACCCCGTGGTCCGGTGGCCCGACGGCCAGCTTCCCGTGGACCGGCGGCGCACCGCGTACCTGGGGGACGGGCAGCTCCTGGAGGACCCGAACCCCGACCGGAAGGAGGTCACCTTCAAACTGCACCAGTGCTTCCCGAACCACTGGTACATCGTCACGGACACCTCCGCGGCCCCCATGGCTCCCATGATGAAGGTGGCCGCCTCGCCGAAGAGCGGGTTGCTCACCAGGGCCGGCGCCACCGCGAAAATCCTGGTGTTCGGCAACGGGATCAAGGGGCCGGGCCCCATGGGCTTCCAGCCGTCCGTGTTCGACTCCAACCCCGGGGACGCCATCTGGAGCCCCTTCTGGGACCACTTCACCTTCACGTGGAATTCCGGGGCAAAGCCACGGGTGTTGCGGAGCGAGCGGGAGATTGTGGCGGAGGAAAACGCAGGACAGCTCAAGCGGTGGCCCGGGACCCCGGACACCAAGGGTGAGGGGTTCGTGGTGAACTGCCCCGCCCCGGTCAGTGGCCCGCCCACGTGGAGGGGAACCTGAAGGAGGAGGGCGAAGATGTGCGCGTGGACAAGTCCGCGTACCTGAACCAGATCGACCTGTTCCGCCAGCTCTCCCCGGAGGAGCTGCAGGCCGTGGACCGCCTGGCGGCCCTGCAGGAGGTCCCCCGGGGCAGCCTCCTGCTGGAGCCGACCCGCTTCGAGCCGGTCCTGTACCTGCTGAAGCGCGGCTACGTGCGGCTGTACCGGGTGAGCCCGGAGGGCCGGCAGCTGACGGTGAGCCTCCTGGGTCCCGGGAACGTCTTCGGGGAGCTGGAAGGGCTTTCCACGGGGACCGGGCACAGCTTCGCGGAGGCGGTGACGGACGTGGTGGTGTGCACCCTGCGGGACGCGGACCTGGAGCGCCTGATGCGTACGTACCCGGAGGTGGCGGTGCGCATGGTGCGGGTCCTGTCCGCGCGCCTGAGGGAGCTGGAGGACCTGCTGGAGCGGCTGGCGCTTGCCAGCGTGCGCACGCGCCTCCTCCACCTGCTGGTGAAGCTGGCGGAGCGGTTCGGAGCGCCCGAGGGCAAGCTCGTACGCCTCGAGGTGGAGCTCAGTCACCAGGACCTGGGGGACATGGTGGGCTGCAGCCGGGAGAGCGCGACCCTCACTCTGCGGGAGCTGGCGGAACAGGGCCTCGTGCGGACCGGCCGCCGCCGCCTGTGGGTGGATCTGGAGCGCGCCCGCAGGCACCTGGAGGCCCAGTAGGTCAAACAAAATGCCCCGGGGGTACTCTAGGGGAAGTGCTGGAGGATCTGTGCGGGAGTCGCAGCAGCAACTCCGGGGTACCCGCGGAACCCGTCCACGTCGTACGTGCAGAGCGTGGGGATCCCGTGGGCCCGCATCTGCGCGGCGAGGAACACGTCGAACACTTCTTGGGCGACCGGCCTGCGGAGGGCAATGAGCTCTCGTAGCGCCTCCAGGGCGTGGGCTTCTGCCGGCAGTACCCGCAGGCCCACCCGGAGCGGTTCCAGCGCGTCCTGGGCCTCCTCCGGAGCCAGGGGCCGCTCGACCCTGCGGCGATCTGTCAGGACCGCATACGCCTCTAGGAGGACCTGGGGCACGAGCACGCCCGGAAGTCGCCCCGTGAGCGCTGCCTCCACAACGGTCCGGCTCTCGGAGTGGTGCGGCGAGTCGGCGTTGAGCGCGTAAACCAGGACGTTGGTGTCAAAGAGGATCACCGCCGCTCCTCGTACAGGTCAGCCCGCTTCCACTCCCGGACCGCCCCCAGGTGGTAGGGGCGGAGGGGTGGGCGCAGCCTCTGCAAGAACTGCTCCAAGGCCTCCAGGACCAGGTCGTTCTTGGGGCGGCGGAGCCTCCGACTCACGGCCTCCAGCTCGGCCAGGATGCGCTCCCGGTCCGCCGGGACATAGATATTCAGCTGCACCGCGGCTCACCCCGCTACGAGCTTAGCCTAGCCAATAGGCATAGTCAATCAGCCCCCCAAACCCTCCTGTCCCAAGGCCCCCTTGACCTTCCAGTGGACTGGAAGGTGTAGGGTGACCTTGGAGGTGCGGGCTCATGCAGGCGAACGTCGGCCGGCTCCAGCTCAAGCTGGGCGGGATGCACTGCTCCCTGTGCGTGGAGTCCGTCCGGAGGGCAGTCCTGCGGCTTCCGGGCGTGCGGTCGGTGCACGTCTCCATCGCCCACGAGGAAGTCCTGGTGGAGTACGACCCCGGGCGGGTCCTCCCGGAGACCATCGCGGGAGCCCTCCGGTCCATCGGGTTCACCACACGCGCCCCAGACGAAGCCATCCGGTTCGCGGAGGAAGATCGGGAACTTGAGCACGCCCGCCGCACCGCAGGGGTGGCCCTAGGGCTCCTGGTCGCCGCCTCAGCCCTCATGCTGGCTGCGGGGTGGGGACCGAGCCCACCGCGCGCCCTTGCCATGGGCGGTCTTGCACTGTTCGGGGTCCTCGGGCCCGGTCGGTGGATCCTCCGGAACGCCTGGCAGTCCCTGCGCCGGGGCATCCTGAACCAGGACGTGCTGGCCAGCGCTGCGGCGGTGGCCGGTCTGTCGGGCGGTGCGGCGGGCCTTTTCGTGCCCACGTTTCCCCCGGGCGAGTTCTTCGGGGCGGTGGTGTTCGTGGTGGGTTTCCACCTTATCGGCGGGTACTTCTCGGTGCTCGTGCACGTGCGCGCCTCACAGTCCGTGCGGCGGCTCCTGCAGCTTACGCCGCAGACCGCCTGGAGGCTCCGTCCCGACGGGTCCGAGGAGGAGGTCCCGGTGGACCGGCTGCAGGTGGGAGATCTCGTGCGGGTGCGGCCAGGCGAGCGGATCCCCGCAGACGGGGTGGTGGTAGAGGGAGCTACGGCCGTGGACGAAAGCGTGCTCACCGGAGAGCCGATGCCGGTGGACAAGCTCGTGGGCGACGAGGTGACCGGCGGGTCCCTGAACCAGACCGGAAGCGTCGTGGTGAAGGTGACCCGCGTGGGCCCTGAGAGCTTCCTCCGCACGGTGGCCCGGTACGTGGCGGAAGCCCGTGCCCTCAAGCCCGGGATCCTGCGGCTCGTGGACCGGGTGCTCCTGTGGTTCGTGCCCGGCGTGTTCACCGCCGCGGTGGCCGGATTCCTCCTCTGGACGGCGGGTGTGGCCGTCGCGGGTGGGAGGCCGGACCCCGTTCGCGCCACTTTCGCAGTCCTGAGCGCCCTCGTCATGGGCTACCCGTGCGCCCTGGGGATGGCCACGCCCCTCGCCATCGTCCGGGCGTCCGGGGAAGCTGCCCGCCGGGGGATCCTCATGCGGTCGGGCGAGGCCTTCCAGCTCCTCCGCCTCGTGGACACCGTGGTCTTTGACAAGACCGGAACGCTCACCGAGGGCACGCCACACCTCGCGACGATCCAAGCCTATGGGTTACCTAGCGACGAGCTCCTGCGGCTCGCCGCGAGCGCCGAACTCCCCTCGGAGCATCCCCTCGCGCGGGCCATCGTGGAAGGAGCCCGCACTCGGGGGTTTGAGCTCACGGAGCCCGGGGAGTTCGCCACGCACCCAGGTCGCGGGGTGGAGGCCGAGGCAGCCGGGCACCGGGTGGTGGTGGGGACGGCGCGGTGGCTGAAGGAGCGCGGGGTGGATCCGAGCCCGCTGCGGGCGGGGGCCGAAGCCCTTCAAAACGCGGGCGAGACCGCCGTCTTCGTGGCGGTGGACGGCCGGCCGGCGGGGGTGCTAGGGATCGCAGACCGACTCAAGCCCGATGCGGGGGAGGCCGTGCAAGTCCTCCGCCGGAAGGGTCTGCGGGTCGTGATGCTCACCGGGGACGACCGCCGGACGGCGGAGGCCGTAGCCCGCGAGGCCGGGGTGGATGCGGTGGTGAGCGAGGTTTTACCGGGAGAGAAGGCCGAAGCCGTGCGCAGGATGCAGCAGGAAGGCCGAAGGGTGGCTTACGTAGGGGATGGGATCAACGACGCACCGGCGTTGATGCAGGCAGACGTAGGGATCGCCCTGGGGGCAGGGACGGACATCGCCCTTGAGTCGGCGGACGTGGTGCTGGTGGGCGATCGGCTCATGGCCCTCGTCGAAGCCATGGACCTGGCGGCGCGGAGTTACCGGATGACGGTGACAAACGTCGGGCTGGCCCTCGCGTTCAACGGGTTCGGGGTGCTGGCTGCCCTGAGCGGCCAGCTGGCGCCCGTGTGGGCCATGCTGGCCATGGCCGCGAGTGTGGCGACCGTGCTCGGCCGTTCGCTGGCGATGCGGCTGTAGAGGGAGCCATGGCGCAGAGGGCGGCGCGCGGGAGCGGACTTCGGATCGGCGAACTTGCGGCTCAGTTCGGGCTGAGTCCGAGGACGATCCGGTACTACGAGGCCGTGGGGCTCCTCCCGGCTCCGCGCAGGACACCCTCCGGGTACAGGGTGTACGACGAGGCCGACGTAGCGCGGCTGCGTTTCGTCCTGCGGGCGAAGGCGGTGGGCCTGAGACTCGGGGAGATCGGGGAGGTCCTCCGGATTCAGGAGAACGGGCAGCTACCCTGCGACCACGTACGGCGGTGGATCGACCGCAAGCTCGCTGAGGTGGACCAGCAACTGGCAGCTCTGCGCTCGTTTCGGACGGACCTCCTGGAGCTACGGAAACACGCGTCACGGCGGCGAAGTGGGAGGGTCCGCGGGGTCTGCCCCATCTTGGAAACCTGAGGCGAGTCCGAAGTCCAGGCCGTGATTCCGCCCGCCTACTCCGCGCAGCAGCTGAGCCGGCTGGGGTCCTTGAAAAACGAGAGGGCCACGATCTTCAGGGCTTCCGCCATGGTGGGGTAGACGTGCACCATTTCGATGAAGTCGTGCACCGTGGCCCCAAGGCGGATCGCCATGGCCGCCTCGTGGATGACCTCGCTCGCGTCGCGCCCCACCATGGAGACTCCCACCACCCGCTGGCTGCGGCCGTCCAGGACCATCTTGACCACGCCGCGGGTGTCGCGGACGGCCGCGGCGCGCGGCACCAAGTCCATGGGCACGGAGGAGCAAACACAGCTGTAGCCGCGGGCACGCGCCTCCGCTTCTGTGAGGCCTACGGTGGCCACCTGGGGGTCCGTGAAGATGGTCCGGGGGATCACCGTGTGGTCCGCCTTGCGGAGCTCGCCCGAAAACGCGTTCATGGCCACCAGAACTCCGTCGTGGGCACCTACAGGGGTTGCCATCTGCGCATCCCGATGCCGTCCGATCACGTCTCCTGCGGCCCACACGTTGGGCGCCGTGGTCCGCAGGTACTCGTCCACCACCACGAACCCGGCCTCGTCGGTCCGGACCCCGACCGCCTCAAGGCCGAGGTCGTCGGTGTTGGGGACGCGGCCGGTGGCCAGCAGGAGGCGCTGGGCCCTCACCGTGAACGGCCGGCCCTCCCGCTCGCCAAGGACCTCCACCTCCCCGCGGACCTCCCGGACCGCCCGGGCCGTCACGCCGGTCACCAGGCGGATGCCCTCGTCTGTGAGGAACTTCGTCACAGCCAGGGAGACCTCCGGCTCGTAGGTCGGCAGGACCCGGCGGCTGCGCTCCAGGAGGGTGACCTCCACGCCCAGCCGCGCGAACATCTGGCCCAGCTCCAAGGCGATGTACCCGCCTCCTACCACCACCAGGGAACGCGGCAGCTGGCGGAGCTCTGGGGCCTCGCCGGAGGTCAGCAGATCCGAGGTGAGGTAGGGAACCTGCTGCAGCCCGTCCAGGGCCGGCAGGGCGGGGCGGGAGCCCGTGGCCACCAAGTAGTGCAGGCCCCGCAGGCGTCTCCCGTCCACTTCCACTTCCCCCTCCACGGTGAACCGGGCACGGCCCTCGAAGAGCCGGATGCGCTCCGACCCGCGGAGGATGGCGGCGTACCGCTTGTCGCGGTAGTCCGCCACCAGACCGTCCTTCTGGGCCACGAGGGCGGTGAAGTCCAACTCCATCCCCTTGGATCGCAGCCCGGGGAAGCGGGGGTGCAACGCCTCCCAGTACAGCCGAGCGGCCTCGATGAGGTTCTTGCTGGGCAGGCACCCACGGTTCACGCAGGTCCCGCCGAGGGTACGGAACTCCGTCATGGCGACCGTCTTGTGGGGTTCGTGTGCCCGTAGGGCGGCGGCGAAGGCGGTGGAGCCGGAGCCGAGGATGACGAGGTCGAAAGTCTCCCGCACGGCGGCACCTCGCGGACTCGTTTGGACGGATCTTAGCAGGTCGCCGTGTCCTGAGAAAGGCACGCACCTCTTTTCTGCTTGACTTGGCGGCCCGACGCGTCTAGCATGACAAATACGAGGAGTCGGATATAAGTGCGAGCCGCGCGAGGCGGGCCCGCCCGGGGGGTTGTCCTGTTGGCCCTGGTGGCCGGCGGAGTCGCAGCCTGGGGGGCGGCAGGGGCGTCCGGAGTGCGCGGGGTTGCTCCGGCCACGGTCTCTCTTCCACCAGGGGTGACCGAGCTGGTCCTCGCAGAGGACGGGTCCCGGGCGGCGGCGGTAACCGTCACCTTCGACCGTCAGCGGGGGCTTCCAGAGCGGCGGTGGTGGTGGTGGAAGCGCCGGCGGGTCGCGTTGTGTGGAGGGCGAACCTGCCCGCGGTGAGTTGCTGCGACTTCCCCGTGTTCTCCACCACCCCGGACGTGCGGCAACTGGCCTTGGGGGGAGCGCGGGGGGTGGAGGTGTTCCGCTCCGACGGGGTGCGGGTAGCCTCCCTCGACCTCGGCCAGGTGGGCTCCCTGAACAGCGCACTGCAGCTGTGGTCGGACGGCCGGGGCCTGGTGGCCGGACAGGTAGACGGCGAGCTGAAGGCCTTCGCACTCCCCGCGCCTCGCCTGCTGTGGCGGGCGGCGGTGGGCTCGGCCCTTCTCGGTCTGGTGCTGAACGAGGCAAGCGGCGAGGTGCTGTCCCTGACCGCAGAGGGCTTCGTGGCGCTGGAGGGACGAAGAGGCACCCTCCGTTACCGGGTGCGCGCGCGAGGCGTCCGCGTGGCCGCGGCTTTCGCGGCTGGCCGCGGGTTCGTGGTGGCGTGGAAGGGCGCGGACGAGGTGCTGGGGGTGGGGTTTCTGGAAGGAGGGAGTTGGCGGTGGCAGCGCAGGCTTGGCCGGGTAACCGTCCCCTTGTTGGAGGGCGACCCCTCGGCGCGATGGGTGGCGGTGTCTGACCTTTTGGGCCACGCAGCGTGGCTGCTGGGTGCTGGGGGACGGCTGCTGTGGTCTGCGGATGGAACCCCCGCGGCGGTGGGGCTGGACCGCCGGGGCCTCGCGGCCCTGGTCACGAAAGACGTGCTGGAGGTCCGGACGCCGGGGGCGGGTACCGTGCGGTGGCGGACACGCCTACCTGGCCGGGCGCACCTGGTGCGGCTGAGCGGCGGGGTCCTGGCCGTCCTGGGATCGCAGGATATGCAGGCGGTCCTGCCGGACCGGATGTGGCTGTGGCGGGTGAGCCGATGAGAACGCTGTGGCACGCCTGGCGGGGCTGGGTCCTGGGTTCAGGGTGGCCGCTTGATCCGGTTCCCATAACCGCGGGGGAGCTCGTGGCCGTGCTGGTGGTGGTCGTCTGGGGGGTTCTGTCCCTCCTGGCCCTTCCCCAGTGGGGTGGATGCGTCGCTGTCTGCCGGCTTCCGCGGTGAAATCGTCGTACGGAGGAGAAACGAGATGGACAGAGGGAAGATCCGGCGGAAGTCGAGAGCCTTTCCCGCACTTGTCCTGGCTGTTACTGCAACCCTCGTCACGCTGGCTGTGTGGAATTCGGCTCGGCCCCGGCAAGCCACCGCGGTAGCTCCCACGGGACTGGAGGGCACGCGCCCGGGGGATACGGCCCCAGACTTCCGGGTGCTGGACGTGCAGGGCCACGAGGTCACGCGGGCATCCTTGCTGTGGGGAGGCAAGCCCGGGTTTCTGTTTTTCACCGCCACGTGGTGCCTGCCGTGCGTGGAGGGGCTGCGCCAGCTGCAAAGGCTCCGGCAAGAGTTGCGCGACCTGGAGCCGTTCCGGGTGCTGGTGGTGTCCGTGGACCCGCGGGAGACGGACGACGACCTGCGGGCGTACCGAGATCGCCACGGGTTTCCTCGAACCTGGTTCTACGCCCTGGACCGGGATCGCCTAGTGTGGAAGTACCGGGTGCGGTTCCTCGACACCAAGTTCCTCCTGGACCCCGAGGGGTCATTCGCTGGGTGGACGCGTTCCCGGCCACGTACGAGACCTGGCGTCGCGCCCTGGCCGCGGTCGGCGTAGGACCCTGAGCCCCATGCCCTCGGCGGAATTCGTAGGCTTTGCTTTCCTGGCCGGGGCTGCGGCGTGCCTTAACCCCTGCGGGTTCGCCCTCCTCCCCGGATACCTGGCGTACTTCGTGGGCCGCGACGACGGTTCGCGGGCCGCGCTGGTCGCAGGTCTGCGGGCGGGGGCGGGGATGGCGGGAGGAGTCCTGGCGGTGTTCGCGGGGGTCGGCGGGCTGGTCTCCGCGGCGGGCACAGCCCTCCTACGCCTGCTGCCCGTGGCGGCGGCGGTGGTGGGCCTCGGCGTGGCGGGGACCGGTCTGCTCCTGCTGGCACGCCCGTCTCTGGCCGTAGGGCTTTCGATCCCGGGCTTGCAAACGGCTGCCCCCGAAGGCCGCAGCGGCGTGGGGTTCCTGGTGTTCGGCGTAGCCTACGGGACGGCTTCCCTGGGGTGCACGCTCCCCCTGTTCTTGGCGGTGGCGGCCCAGGCCCTGGCCGCGGGAGGGGCGGCAGAGGCGCTGGGGGTGTTCGTGGCGTACGGCCTTGGGATGGCGGCGGTGCTTTTAGGGCTTTCGCTGGCGGTGGCGGCGGGGCACCGCGCCCTGTTCCTCCGCTTGCGGGGATGGAGTCGTGCCGTGCGTACTCTCGGGCCGCTGGGGATGGTGGCGGCGGGCGCGTACCTCGTGTACTACCAGTTCAGGCTCGGCGGGTTGTAGCCGCACCGGCGCGCCTGGCCTCGTACTGGAGCAGAGCCCTCTTCCGGCCCCTGCCCCAGCGGTATCCCCCGAGGCTGCCGTCGGACCGCACCACGCGGTGACACGGTACTAGGACCGCCACGGGGTTGGTGGCGCACGCACGGGCCACCGCCCGGGCGGCCCGGGGCATGCCGCACTTCCGGGCCACCTGGGCGTAGGTAAGGGTCTGGCCGGGGGGGATCTCCTGCAGAACCCTCCACACCCGCCGCTGGAACCTCGTGGCCTTCACGTCCAGGGGCACTTTCGGACATCCGCTCCGCAGGCTTTGGCGCAAGGCCCGGATCCAACGGGCAAGCCCACGCGCGTCCTTGCGGAGGTGGGCGCCCGGGTACTCGCGGCGCAGCCGGCGCGCCAGCGCCCGCGCACCAGCTCCCGCGTACACCGCGCAGACGCCACGCGTGGTCGCCGCCAGCAACAGGGTGCCCGCCACCGACGGGGTGGTGGCGTACCGGAGGAAACCTGGCGCAGGCGGCTTACCGCCAGAGGTCCTCTTCCTCTTCTTCTTCCTCTTCCCAGAGGGACTCGTCGAACTCGTCGTCCTCATCCTCCTCCTCGGGGAACTCCTCTTCGTCTTCGGGCTGGAAGGCCACATCGTCCTCCTCCGCGGGTTCCGCCACGTCCTCCACCCGCTCCTTCGCTTGGTACCCGCACTCCACGCACTCGTACACGAGTACCGCGCCAAGCTCGTCCGAGGCCAGCAGCTCCATCTCCGCGCCGCACTCCGGACAGGGTCGGTGGAAGGGCACCGTCATGGCCCCGGTCTCGCTACTGCGGGTGGAGCTGGGACGGCATGTCGTCGTCCAGGGACCGCAGCCCCTGGGGCTCCACTCGGTGCCCGCAGATGGGGCACTCGTACCAGGAGGCTTCCTCGGCTCTGGGCTCGTAGCAGGTCACCATGACCGTCTCGCAGTACGGACACGTCAGGACCGGCTCCCGCATGGCTCCCCCACTGCCCCAGGTCTCCCGTGTGCCCTTCCTTCGATCCCCTTCTTCTTCCTCCTGCCCTGGGGGCAGCCCCCGGCTCAGACCTTGGCGTGGGCGAAGATCCCGAAAGCCTCCGCCCGCTTGGCCACCGCCCGCCAGTCCAGGTTCCGGAAGAAGGCGTCGATGTAGCCGCCCTTGTTGGTCCCGAAGTCGATGAAGTACGCGTGCTCGAACACGTCCAGGGCCACCAAGGGCGTGCAGTTCCAAACGGGGTAGGTGTTCTGCTCGTCCCCGATGTAGTTGAACAGCTTGCCGGTGTCCCAGTCGTAGGCAGTCCACGCCCAGCCCCGGGCGGCGATCCCGGTGGCCTTCAGGTCCTTCTGCCAGTCCTCAAAGGACCCGAAGTCTCGCTCGAGGAGGCTCAGCAGCGCCCCCTCCGGCTTGCCCCCGGGACCCCCCAGGTGGTCGAAGTAGATCTCGTGGTTCTTCACCCCCCCCAGAGCCCGGGTGAGCTCCACCTTCAGGACCCGGATGTCGGAGTAGGTGGCGTTGGCCTTGGCCGGGTCCTTGTCCAGAGCTGCCAGCTTCTCTAGGATCTCGTTGGCCTTGTTCACGTAGCCCTGGTAGAGCTTGTAGTGCTCCTCCATGGTCCGCTTGCTAATCCCGTCCAGTTCGGTCTCGAAGGACTTGAACTTCTTGGCCTCGTACCTCATGTGAGACCCTCCTTTCGCGGGGTTTTGCAGGGTTCGCAAGCGAGCTCGACCCCAGTATACCACCCCCTCCGCCGCCGTCCCCCGACACCCCGGCCAGCGCACCAGCCTAAACCCCGGGAGGCTGGGAAGCGTCAGCTACCATGGGGGCAGGATGGAAGAGGACGAAAGGCTGGTCCAGGCCTTCCGGGCGGGAGAAGAGGGCGCGTTTGCGGCCCTGGTGATCAGGTACCGGGAACCCGTGTACCGCTTCCTCCGGCGCATGACGGGCAACCACGAGGACGCCGCGGACCTCACCCAGGAAGTCTTCCTACGGGCGTACCGGGGGCTGGGCCGGTTCGAGGGCCGGTGCCGGGTCCGGACCTGGCTGCTGCGCATCGCCACCAACGCCTGCTTGGACCACCGGGAGCGGCAGCGGCAGCCCCTGCCCCTAGAGGCCGCGGCCGCACTGAGCGCCCCGCCGGAGGCGGAGCCGGACGCCCTCGCGGAGCGCAGGGAGCGCTGGCGCCGGGTCCGGGAGGCGGTCCAGGCCCTGCCGCCCAGGCAGAGAGCGGCGGTGGTCCTGCGGCTGTACGGAGGCTACCCGTACAAGGAGATCGCGGAGGTCCTGGACTGCTCGGAGGGCACGGTGAAAGCCGCGGTGTTCTCCGCCCTGCGGAAGCTGCGGCGGGCTCTGGAGGTCGTGAAGGGGGGCTGAGGGTGGGAGGTTCCAGCTGCCCGGCGTACCGGGACCTCGTGCTGGAGGCAGCCACCGATCCTGCGGGCCCGGTGCTCCTTCGGGAACTCGAGGCGCACCTGTCGGTGTGCGGAGCGTGCCGGGCGGAGTGGGAGTCCTTGCGCCAGGTGGTGGCCTGGGTGCGGGAGGTGCCGGAGCCGTCCGTGCCGCCGGGCTTCTGGTACGAGCTGCAGGGGCGTCTCAAGAGGCAGGCGGGGCAACAGGGGCGCCGGGCTCGGTGGGCTCGAGCCGCCAAGGCCGCAGCCCTGGCCGTGCTGGCGGCCTTGGCGGTGCACCGGGCGACTCCGCCGCCTGGCCCTCTGCGGGAACCTGAGGTGGTGAGCCCCGCGGTACGGGCCCTGCTGCCCCAGGTGTCCCAGCTGGCACAGGTGTGGGGAGCCGGGCTAATTGGGGAGGTGGACCGGTGAGCGGTGGGAGACGGTGCGGCGCCCTGGCCGCCGTGGCGGCGGTGTTGGTGAGTTCAGGTCTCGCCGCGGCGCAACGGCCGGCCGGCCCGGAGCGGGCAGAGCGGGTCTTGGAGGCGCTCCTGGTGTGGCGCCTGGTGGACGAGTTGGAGCTCTCGGACGAGCAGGTGTGCAGGGTCCTGCCGGCGCTGCGCGCCCTCAAGCACGCCCGCCTGGCCTTCGGGCAGAGGCGGGCGGAGTTGCACCGGGAAATCCGGGCACTCCTGCGGGAACGGCCCGTGGACCGCGAGCGGGTGGAGGCCAAAGTGCGGGAGTTACAGGCCGCACAGCGGGAGTTCCAGCAGCGGCGGGGGGAAGCCCTGGAGCGCATCCGAGCAGCCCTCACGCCGGAGCAAAGGGCGCGTTTCGCCCTGATCCAGGACACCTTCGAGCGGGAGACGTTGAGTCTGCTGGGCGACCTGGAGCGGTTCGTGCGGGAGGGCACGGGCCCACCGGGTCGCCCGTGAGGACCCTCCGTAGGCCACCCCAAAAGTAGTCGCGCAGCGATCTTGGGGGACCCCGGTCTCGGCCGCCCGGGGTTTTTCGGGACCCGCTCTCAGCGCGCACGGTGCGGCGGCAGAACCTGGCCCGTACGGGGGTCCACCAGCCGGTAGTCCGACTTCCGGTAGGTCTCCGTGGTCCCACAGCGGGGACACGTGTGGTAGTTGGCGGCGAAGGTCCCCCGGGCGAAGGAAGCGGTGTCCGTGCGCAGGCCCGTGTCGAATACCTCCCCGCAGGCCCGGCAGGCTACGTGCAGCGCGACCCTGGCCATCCCGCTCCTCAGGCCCCGGGGCGCGATCCCCCCTTCCAGCGCTCCAGGGCCTGGCGCCGCCAGATGACCCGCGACCCCTCCCGGAACTCCGGGGGAGGGAGTTCTCCTCGGGCCACCATCTCCAGGAGCTGAGGAGGCTGGACCCCCACAAGGGCCGCCGCTTCCCACGTGGTGACCACGGGCACCCCCGCAGCCACCAGCTCGCACAGCCGCCGAAGGAAGCCGCGGCGGCCGGGACGGTGTATGATCAACGCGCAGGCGGAACGGCCGCGCGGGTGGGCGTGCTTGACCAGGTTGGCGTAACGCTCCAGCTCTTGTGGGAATCCGCGCAGGTGCGCCAGGACCTGGAGGTCCAGGGTCAAGGGAAGCTCACCGGGTTCCACGGGCCTGCACCGAGGGGCTGGTGCCGGAGGAGGGATTTGAACCCCCACGGGCTTACGCCCACTGCGCCCTGAACGCAGCGCGTCTGCCGTTCCGCCACTCCGGCCCGCATCCCTTAGTGTGATCCGGGGGGGTCCGGACGGTCAAGGCCGGCGAGCGTGCATGCTACGATCGCAGGGGAGACCTGGTCCCTCGGGGGGGTAGGATGCGGAAAGTTGCCCTGGTTGGGGCGGCGCAGGTCGCGCCGGTCTTTTTTGATGTGGAGGCCACCTTAGAAAAGACGATCGAGACCGTCTCCGAGGCCGGCCGTCTCGGCCTCGACCTGCTCGTCTTCCCCGAGACCTACTTTACGGCCTACCCGTACTGGCGGGGCAGCGTCAGCGTCCGGCAGTCGACGGAGCTGGCCGCCCGGTTGATGGAAACGGCCGTGCGCTGGGACGGACCCGAGATGGAAGCCGTCGCCCGGGCGGCTCGGGAGGCTGGGACAAACGTGGTCATCGGCATCAACGAAAAAGACGACCGGACGGGAAGCGAGACGGTCTACAACACCCTGGTGTTCCTCTCCCGGGACGGTCGAATCTTGGGTCGACACCGGAAGCTCATGCCCACCCACTCCGAGCGGGTCTACTGGGGGATGGGGGACGCCCGGGACCTGAAGGTCTTTGAGTTCGACTTCGCCCGGGTCGGGGGGCTCATCTGCTACGAGCACCACATGAGCCTGCTCCGAGCAGCCCTGGGCTTTCTGGGCGAGGAAGTGCACGTGGCGGTGTGGCCGGGCTGGTGGTCGATGGACGGCCACCTGGGGGCCAAATACGGCGACCCGAGCAATCTGCGGTCCGAAATCGACGCGGCCATCCGGGAATACGCCGTGGAGAACCAGGTCTTTGTGGTGAGCGCCAGCGGGTACCTGCCCCCGGAGCTCGTCCCGGCCGACTTGAAGGACGTGGTGCGCTACAACCTGGCCGTAGGCGGAAGTTGCATCGTGAACCCGTCGGGCCTGTATCTGCGGGAGCCGGTCTTCGGCGAGGAGACCATCGCCTGGGCCAAAATCTGCTCGCGGGACCGGCTGCTGGCGAAGGCCTACTTCGATAGCGCCGGCCACTACTCCCGGTTCGACGTCGTGAGCCTTCAGCTCCGGACCTTCGGGTGGGAACCTTTCGGTCCGACGTCCGCTGTCGGCCGGCCCGAGGAGGAGCCGGCGCTTGCGGAGGCCGAAGCTGAGCCCTCCGCGCAACCGGACCGCCGGCCACCCTCGCGTTAGATCCCTGGGACGGGTCCGTGCAGATGGAGCGCCTGGTGGCGGAGTTGCAGCAGGCCGCGGGAAGCCGGGTGGTGCACGTGGAACGCCTGCCCCCCCGAGCCGCGCGCTTCGCGGACCCGGCTTGCCCTCTGCCCGAGCCCCTGGCTCGGGCTCTGGAGGCCATGGGCATCCGGCGGATGTACACGCACCAGGCGCAGGCCCTGGACCTGGTCCGGGGCGGCCAGTCCGTGGTGGTGACCACCCGGACCGCCAGCGGGAAGACCCTGTGCTACAACCTCCCGGTCCTGGAGTCCCTCCTGGCGGACCCAAAGGCCCGGGCCCTGTACCTGTTCCCCACCAAGGCCCTGGCCCAGGACCAGCTGGACAGCCTGCGGGCCTTCGGCCTGCCGGTGCGGTGCGGGGTCTACGACGGGGACACGCCACCTTCCGAGCGCGCCCGCATCCGGGACGAGGCGCAGGTGGTGTTGACCAACCCGGACATGCTGCACGTGGGGATCCTGCCCCAGCATGGGCGGTGGGTGCGGGTGTTCCGCGGGCTGCGGTACGTGGTGTTGGACGACCTGCACGTGTACCGCGGGGTGTTCGGGAGCCACGTGGCGGGTGTCCTGCGGCGGCTGCGGCGGGTCTGCCGTGCGTACGGGGCGGACCCGCGGTTCGTGTGCACCTCGGCCACCCTGGCCAACCCCGGGGAGTTCGCCGAGAAGATCCTCGGCCTCCCGGTGGCGGTGGTGGACGACGACGGAGCACCCCAGGGCACCCGGTGGTTCGTCCTGTGGAACCCGCCACCCGTCCGGGGAGGAGGGCGGCGCAGCCCTTACCGGGACGCCAGCTGGCTCGTGCGGTGGCTGGCTTCCCGCGGCGTGCGCACCATCGTGTTCACGCAGGCCCGCAAGGTCACGGAGCTGGTGTACCGGTACGCGGTCACCGCCTCTCCGGAGCTCGCCCACAAACTCCGCGCGTACCGCGCGGGCTACCTCCCGGAGGAACGCCGGGAGATCGAGCGGGGGTTGTTTTCCGGGGAGCTGGTGGGGGTGGTGTCCACCAGCGCCCTGGAGCTCGGGATCGACGTGGGGGGGTTGGACGCCGTGGTCCTGGTGGGGTACCCGGGCAGCGTGGCCAGTACCTGGCAGCGGGCAGGGCGGGCGGGGCGGTCCGGGGCGGATTCCCTGGCGGTGCTCATCGCCCTGGAGGACGCCCTGGACCAGTACCTGGTGCGCCACCCCGCGTACCTGTTCCACCGGCCCGTGGAGGCCGCGAGCGTGGACCCCGCCAACCCCTACGTGCTGACCTCCCAGCTGCGGTGCGCGGCCGCGGAGCTTCCCCTGCGGGAAGAAGACTTCCAGCTCTTCGGAGAGCCCGCACGGGTGGTGGTGCAGGTCCTGGCCGGGGCCGGAGAGCTGGTGCCGGACCGGGGCCGGTGGACCTGGCGCGGCGTCCGCTACCCCGCCTCCCAGGTGGGCATCCGTACCGCCAGCGACGCACGGTACAGCATCGTGGACGAAGAGCGCGGGACCCTGGGGACCGTGGACGAAGCGCGGGCCTTCGAACAGGTCCACCCCGGGGCGGTGTACCTGCACCAAGGCGAAACGTACGTGGTGCGGGCTTTGGACCTGGAGGCCAAGGTGGCGCGGGTGCGGAGGCGGGAGGTGGACTACTACACGGAGGCCCGCACCGTCACGGAACTGGAGGTCCGCGCGGTACGGGCTCGCCGCCCGCTGGGTCCCGCGGAGGCGTACCTGGCGGAGGTGGATGTGACCACCCAGGTCATCGGCTACGCCCGCAAGCACCTGGCGGGGGATCAGGTGCTGAGCGTGGAGCCCCTGACCCTCCCTGCCCAGACCCTTTCCACGGTGGCGGTAGGGTTCGACGTCCCGCGGGAAGTGGCAGCGGCGGTGGGCCAGGAGGAGCTGCCGGGAGCCCTGCACGCGGCGGAGCACGCCAGCATCGGGCTGCTGCCCCTCTTTGCCCTGTGCGACCGGTGGGATCTGGGCGGAGTATCCTATCCCGTTCACCCGCAGACCGGGCTGCCCTCCGTGTTCGTGTACGACGGGTACCCAGGAGGCGTAGGCATCGCGGAGCGTGGTTTCGAAGTCCTGGAAGAGTGGCTGCGGGCCACGTGGGACGCGGTGCGGGCCTGCCCGTGTGAGGGCGGCTGCCCGTCCTGCGTGCAGTCCCCCAAGTGCGGGAACGGGAACCAGCCCCTGGACAAGGAAGCCGCGGTCCGGCTGCTGGGCCTCCTGTTGGGCACCTCCAAGCAGGAAAAGGCCGCAGCCGCCGCGGCCCGCCGCCGGAGGCGTTAGGAGCGTGTCCCGGAAAAACCCCTCCAACGCAGGGAGACCGGGGTCTAGGGTGCCGGGTACCCTTTACCTGGTGGCCACCCCCATCGGCAACCTGGAGGACGTGACCCTGCGGGCCCTGCGGGTCCTGCGGGAAGTGGACCTGGTGGCCGCGGAGGACACCCGCCAGGTCCGCAAGCTCCTTAGCCACTACGGAATCCGGCAGAAGGTGACGAGCTACCACGAGCACAACGAGCACACCCGCACGCCGGAGCTCCTGGCGGCCCTGCGCTCCGGACGGTCCGTGGCCCTGGTGAGCGACGCGGGGACCCCGGTCCTCTCGGACCCCGGCTACCACCTGGTCCGGGCGTGCGCGGAGGCCGGCGTGCCGGTGGTTCCGGTACCCGGGCCCAGCGCGGTGGTGGCGGCCCTGGTGGCTTCAGCCCTGCCCACGGACCGCTTCCTGTTCTTGGGCTTCCCCCCTCGGAAGCAGCCGGCCCGGCGGAGGTTCTTTGCAGAGGTCCGGGACGTGAGGGCTACCCTGGTCCTGTTCGAGTCTCCCCAGAGGCTGGAGGCGTGCTTGCAGGACCTCCTGGAGGTTCTGGGAGACCGGCGGGCCGCCCTGTGTCGGGAGCTCACCAAGGTGCACGAAGAGATACGCCGCGGCACGGTACGGGAGCTTTTGGAGTCCCTGCAGGGACGTCCCGCCCTGGGGGAGGTCACCGTGGTGGTAGAAGGTGCACGGGCAAGCCTGACGGAGGTCGGCCCGGTGGAGGGGACGTTGCGGCAACGGCTCGCCCGCGGCGAGGCTCTGCGGGAGGCGGCGGCCGCGGTGGCGAGGGAATTCGGACTGCCGCGGAGCCGGGTGTACCGCCTGGGCCTGTCCGTGGGGAAGGCGGAGGGCAAGCCCGTGGACCTGTTCGTGTACGGCACCCTCAAGGATCCCGACCTCGTGCGGGCCCTCACGGGCAAGACCTTCCCCTCCAAGCCCGGGGTGCTGGCGGACTGGCGCCTGGTGCCCCCAGACCGCTCCCCCTCCGGCTATCCGGAAATCGAGCCGTGGCGTGGTGACCGTGTAGAGGGCCTGCTCTTGGCGCGGGTAGACCCGCAGGCCCTCCAGGCCCTGGACCGGTACGAGGAGGGCTACGTGCGCCGGCGCGTCCGAGTGAAGGTGGAGGGCCGCGCGGTGGAGGCGGAGGTTTACGTGCCGGCCCGGTGCGCCCGTGCTGGGCGGGCCGACCGCCCGGAGGCTCGTGGAAAGCCCTCGGGAAGCGTCCTGGAGGAGATGTAGGCCAAGCGGCGAAAACTCCTCCCGCACACCCCAGGGGACCGGGAGGGCTTCCATGATCTGGAACCCTGAGGCCGAAACCATGCCCCGTGCGGAGCTGGAACGGCTGCAGCGGGAGCGGCTCCAGACCCTGGTGCGGTACGTGTACGAGCGGGTGGAACCGTACCGCCGAAGGATGCAGGAGGCGGGCGTGTCGCCGGACGCCGTCCGCCACCTCCAGGACCTGACCAAACTCCCGTTCATGACCAAGCAGGACTTCCGGGACCACTACCCCTTCGGGTTGTTCGCAGTGCCGCGCGAGCAGGTGGTGCGGATCCACGCCTCCTCCGGAACCACGGGCAAGCCCACGGTGGTGGGCTACACCCGCCGCGACCTCCAGGTGTGGGCGGAGGTGTGCGCGCGGTGTCTGGCGGCTTCGGGGGCGCAGCCGGGGGACGTGTTCCAGAACGCGTACGGCTACGGGCTGTTCACCGGCGGCCTGGGCATGCACGCGGGCGCGGAGCTCATGGGCCTGGTGGTGGTGCCGGCCTCCGGGGGTAACACGGAACGGCAGGTCCTGTTGCTGCAGGACTTCGGGGCGAAGGTCCTGGCGTGCACCCCCTCGTACGCCCTGACCCTGGCGGAAGCCCTCCTGGAGCGGGGAGTCCAGCCTGGGCAGCTGCCCTTGCGCTACGGTGTCCTGGGAGCGGAACCGTGGACGGAGGCCATGCGCCGTCAAATCGAGGAAAAGCTCGGGGTGGCGGCGGTGAACATCTACGGGCTCAGCGAGGTGATCGGGCCGGGGGTGGCGAACGAGTGTGTGGAGGAGCGGAACGGTTCCCACGTGTTCGAGGACCACTTCCTGGTGGAGGTGGTGGACCCGCAGACCGGGGAGCCCCTGCCCTACGGTCGGGAGGGGGAGCTGGTGTTCACCAGCCTCACCAAGGAGGCTCTCCCCGTGGTCCGCTACCGGACGGGAGACGTGGCGTCCCTGAACCCGGAGCCGTGCCGGTGCGGCCGGACCTTCGTCCGTATGTCCCGGGTGCTGGGGCGCACGGACGACATGCTGGTGGTGCGGGGAGTTAACGTCTACCCCTCCCAGGTGGAGGCGGCCCTGGTGGGGATCCCGCAGCTGAGCCCCCACTACCAGATCGTGGTCACCCGGGAGAAGACCCTCGACGAGCTGGGAGTCCGGATCGAGGTGGACCCGTCTTTTCACCAGGAAGTGGGTACCCTGGACCCCGCGGGGCCCGCGGTGCAGGAACTGCAGCGGCGGGCGGAGCACGCTCTGTACGGGGTGCTAAACCTGCACGCCCGGGTCACCCTCGAAGCGCCCGGCAGCTTGCCCCGCAGCGAGGGCGGGAAGCTGCGGCGGGTGGTGGACCAGCGCAGGCTGTGAAGGGAGGGGAAATCCCCCCGGAGCTGGTGGAGGCCTTCCGGGGCGACCCGTACGGCCAGCTGCTCGGCGTGCGGCTGGAGGAGGTACGGCCCGGGTACGCCCGGGTCAGTCTGGACCTCCGGCCCGAGCACCGGAACTTCCACGGGGTCGTGCACGGGGGGTTGGTATTTTCCCTGGCGGACTGTGCCTTCGCGGCGGCCAGCAACAGCCACAACCAGCGGGCGGTGGCCATCTCCGCCACCATCCACTTCCTGCGGGCCCCCGAGCCCGGAAGGCTGGAGGCGGAGTGCGTAGAGGAACACCGCAGCCGGAGCCTGGGTTCCTACCGCGTGGGAGTCCGGGACGGCGGCGGCCGGCTCGTGGCCAGCATGCAGGCTCTGGTGCACCGGCGTGAAGAGCCCCTGCTCCCCCGAATCCCACAGCCCTGACCGGTTGCCCGTGGTCGGCGGAGAGCTTGGGTGCGCACGCCCCTAGGAGGGCCTTCCGAAAAGAGGCTCGCGGACGGAGGCGACCGCGGTCCCAAAAAATCGCGGGGCGACTTTTGGGGTGGTCTAGCGGGACCCCGGAGCGCCCTGCGCCCCCTGCGACACCGCGACTTCCGGTTGTTGTGGACCGGGCTTTTGGTTTCCAACACCGGCACCTGGATGCAGTTCGTGGCGGTGGGCTACCTGGTGGACCGGCTCACCCTCTCCCCCTTCTACCTGGGCCTGCTGGCCCTGGCCCAGGCCGTCCCCCGGTTCGTGTTCGCCCCCCTGGGGGGAGCCCTGGCGGATCGGTGGGACCGGAAGGCCCTGCTGGTCTGGACTAACGCGTGGCTGGCGGCCAGCGCGGGCGTGCTGGCCTTCCTCACCCTACGGGCTGGGTGCGGGTGTGGCACGTGATCCTGTTGGCGGGCCTGAACTCCGCCTTGCAGTCCTTCGACATGCCCGCCCGGCACTCGTGGATCCCGAGTTTGGTGGACCCCGACGAGGTGCTGCAGGCGGTGACCTTGAACTCCGTGGCCTTCAACGGGGCCGGGATCGTGGGCCCTTCTCTGGCGGGGCTCGTCATCGCGGCGGGCGGAGAAGCGACGTGCTTCGCCCTCAACGCCCTGTCGTACGCGGGCGTGCTGGTGGCCCTGCGGCAGATGGGCGCCCCACCGCCTTCCGGGGAGGGTGCGGCCTCCGTGTGGGAGGAAATCCGCGAGGCCGTGGGGCTCCTCCGCTGTGACCGCACCCTGGCCACGGTGCTGGGGGCGGTGGCCGCCTTGAACTTCCTCGGGAGGCCGTACTTCCGCCTGCTGCCCGCCTTTGCCCGGGAGAGCCTGCACGCGGACGCGGTGGGCCTGGGGCTCCTTCAGGCGGCGCCCGGGGTGGGCACTCTCCTGGCGCCCTGGTACGTGACCGCGGCTCAGAAGAGCGGGGAAGGGCGGCTCCTCCAGCGGTCCATGCTGGCCCTGGGGGTCTGCGTGGTGCTGTTCAGCGGGAGCCCAGGGTTCGGGTGGGCTTTCGGCCTGCTGGTGGCCGCGGGCCTGTTCCAGTCCGCGGCCTTGTCCTCCGCCAACGCCCTGGTCCAGACCACCGTGGACCCCCGCATGCGAGGACGCGCCATGGGGTTGTACTCCGTGACCGCCTTCGGCATGTTCACCCTCGGGAGCTTCCCCTTCGGGGCCCTGGCGGAGTGGACGGGCACCGCGGTCGCCTTGGCCGTGGGAGGAGGGCTCACGGTGCTGGTGGCTTGGGTCCTGGGCCCGAGGTTGCGGGGCATCCCGTAGAGCCTCGGGGAGCGAGGACGGATGGAGAGCGGAGGACAGCCACAGCCTCTCCGGGAAAAGAGCCCCACAGAATTGCGGGTGAGGCCGGCCCGGGAGACCGACCGGGCCGCGGTGGGCCATCTCCTGGCCGTGGGGTTCCCCGACAAGTTCGCGCCCCTGTTCGGGAAGGACCGCGACCGCACCGCGGCCCTCCTGGCCGAGTTGCCGGCCTCGGGAACCGTGTACGTGGCGGAGGAGTCGGGCCACGTGGTGGGCACCTTCACCCTGGTGCTGGAGGAGCGCGCTCAACCTGGGGTGTGGCCCGTCCTGCGGCGGCACCTTCCCCTTCCCTCCGCGGTCCGGGCCCTGCTGTTGCTGGAGCTGCTGGGCTCCGGGCGCCCCGACCCCCACACGGCCCTGGTCGAGGCGGTGACGGTCCTGCCCGAGCGGCGGGGACGGGGGGTGGGCCGGCGCATGATGGCGGAGGCGCTGGCACAAGCGAGGCGGGCCGGGCGCCGCAGGGTGGGCCTGTACGTGGTGGAAGGCAACACCCCCGCGGTGCGCCTGTACACCTCCCTGGGTTTCCGGGTTCAGAAGACCCACCGCCTTTTGTGGACTCGCCCCCTGTTCGGAGCCCGCCGGATCCTGTACATGACCGCGGACCTGGGAGCGTGACCCCGCAGGAGCCTGTCCCGGAAAAGCCATGGAGCGGAGGGGATCGGGGTCCCCAAAAATCCCTGTGCGACTTTTGGGGTGGTCTAGAGCCGCGTCACTCCTCGAAGTGCAAGGGCCTCCGTTCCAGGGTCAGGAGCCGCTCTCCCGTGGGGAGTTCGTGGAGTGTGACCTCGAAGTCCTGGTAGAGGTGGGGTGCTAAGGGCTGCGCCACCTCGGTGAAGATCCGTACCGCCACCTCCCGGATCTCCGCGTCCGCGTGCAGGCTGCCTCGCTTCTCGAAGAACTCGCGCCAGGAGCGGTGGTTGCCCGTGATCACGATGTGGGTCTCCGTCATGTTGGGGAGCACGCAGCGGGCCGCCTCCCGGGCGCGCTTGCGCCGCATCCGACGGTCGGGGAGGGCGCTCAGCTTGCGCTTCGCCAGCTCCACCAGCCGGCGGTAGGCCCGCTGGGTGGTGGCGTACACCTCCTCCAGGACCTGCAGGGCCTCCGGGTCGTCCCGGAACAAGGGCGGCACCACCACCGCGGCGTCCTCCTCGTGGTAGAACCGCTGGCTCAGCTGGGAGAAGGAGAAGTGCCGGTGGCGGACCAGCTCGTGGGTGCAGCTCCGGGACACGCCCACGAGGACCACGGTGAAGCCCGCGTGTTCCACCACGCTGAAGTGCTCCTGTGCCAGGATATTCCGCAGGTACTGCTCGTTGGACCGCCCGCTGGGGTTGGACCAGGACTGGTAGCACAGCCGTCCCGCGAACTCGCTCAAGACCTCCGCGTCCCGGGCGGAGTCCGTGTGCCAGACCGCCCAGGGGACACCCTCCCACGCCTCCAGGGAGAAGACCGTGTGCGCAGCCTTCCAGATCCGCAGGGTGCTCATTCGGAACCCCGTGGTCGTCTCCGCCACCGCCGCCCTCCCGCCTTGCAGCTTGAGGAACCTCTTCCCCTCCTGGGGCGAGAATCCCTTCTGCTATCATGATCGTGTCCCGAAGGACCAGCCCGGAGGTGTGGAGGGTGTTCCTGTTCTGGTTGGTGGTGGTCCTGATGCTCCTCGGCCTGTACGCGGGCTTGGTGGCGGCCGGGCTCATGGACCTGAGCCTTGGCCTGCCCGCCGGCCACCCCGTGCGGAGGCTGGCGCGGGCCCTGGCGCGTCCCTTCCGCGGGGCGTCCCCCGACGAGGACGCGGTGGAGGAGATGGCGCGGCGTCTCCGCGGCGGGCCCGGGTCCTGGCCCGCGGCCGGAGTGTAGACCGCAGCTCCGTGCCAGACTCTTTCGGAGCCCGTCGTGGAGAAGCCCCCGTGGAGAAGACGGACCGGGGTCCCCAAAAATCGCGCAGCGATTTTTGGGGTGGTCTAGACGCCCTGGAGGCCCTCCGGCGCCGCCTTCGCGCGTACGTCCCGCGCAGGCTGCCGGGGGAAGGGCTGGTGCTGGCGGGGGTCTTGGTGCCGCTGTACGTGGACGCCGGGGAGGTGTACGTGCTGCTCACGCGGCGGACGGAGCACGTGGCCACCCACAAGGGGCAGATCTCCTTTCCCGGGGGTGCGGTGGAGCCGGAGGACCGGGACGCCCTGGAGGCGGCTCTGCGGGAAGCGCAGGAAGAGCTTGGGATCCGCCCGGCGGACGTGGAGGTGCTGGGGTCCCTGGACGACGTGTCTACGGTGGTGTCGGGGTTTTTGATCCGGCCGTACGTAGGTCGCATCCCGCACCCGTACCCCTTCCGCCCCGCACCGCAAGAGATCTCGGAGGTCCTGGGCATCCCCCTGCATTTCTTCGCAGACGACCGGAACGTGCGGGTTGAGTTCGTCGGTGAGGGGCCCTCCCAGCGCGTCTTGCACTTCTACGACTACGGGCCCCACACCGTGTGGGGTGCCACCGCCCGGGTCCTCCGGAGGCTGGTGGAGGTGTTACGGTGAGGGAAGCCTCGGACCTCCGGCGCCCGGACTACCACACCCACCTGGAGAACTACGGCCTCGACCGCCACAGCCTCCTCCGGATGGTGGAAGCTGCCGTGGCCGCGGGGGTGGACGAGATCGCCATCACCGAACACGCCCACAACTTCGTACAGTGCCGGGACATCTACCCTGAGGACAACGCCTGGGTCCACGGCCGGGACTGCCCGGACCGCCGGAACTGGGACTTGGAGGCCTACCTGCGGTTGTTGGAGTGGGCCCGGACGGAGGGCCTCCCGGTGCGGGCAGGGGTGGAGTGGGACTACTGCCCGGGGAGGGAGGCCCAGCTGGAGCGGTGGGTTCGGGGCTATCCCTGGGACCTGGTCCTGGGGGGCGTGCACTGGCTTCCGGGCAAAAATGGGGGGTGGTGGGGGTTTGACATCCCGGACCATGGCGCCGAGTGGGACCGATGGCCCACGGATCAGGTCTACGAAGAGTACTTCCGGCTGTTGTGCGAGGCCGCCGGAACCCGCCTGTTCGACGTCCTCGCACACCCCGACGTGGTAAAGGTGTTCGGCCACCGGCCGCGCCGGGACCCGCAGGGTTGGTACGACCAGGCCGCCGAGGCCCTGGCCAGGGCAGGGATCTGCGCGGAGGTCAACACGGCGGGTTGGCGGAAACCGGTGGGGGAGCTCTATCCCGCCCCCGCCTTCCTGGAGACCCTGAACCGCCACGGGGTACCCATCGTCATCAGCTCCGACGCCCACTGGAGCGAGCACGTGGGGTACGGATTCCGGGAGGCCGAACGGGCAGCCTACGAGGCCGGGTACCGGTCCCGCTGCGTTTTCCGCGCGCGCCAGCGGCGGGAAGTGCCCCTGCTGCCCCCGTGATCCGTACGTAAGTTCGCACTTCCGAACGCACGTGCACTGTTGACGAGCGCTCCCCCCTGGTATACTGGGGCCGAACCTCCTTAGGACCTCTGGAGCTGGACATGCCCAGTCCCTCGGAGCTGTTTCCGATTGGCGTGGTTTCCGTGCTGACGGGGCTGAGACCCCACGTCCTGCGCAGGTGGGAGCAGCAGGGGCTGGTGGCCCCCGTCCGGATGGGCAAGGCGCGCCGCCGGATGTACTCGTGGCGGGACATCGAGCAGATCCAGCTGCTCCGGCATCTCATGGAGCGCGAGAAGCTGTCTCCCCTGCAGGCCCGCGCCGCGGTCCAAGAGGGGTGGCCGAGGTTCGTGGGCTGGGAACGCAGGCTGTGGGGCCGGCCGGGCCGGACCCCCGGGCGGGGCGGGGCGCGTTTCGTGGTGGCCGTGGGACGGCCGCGGCTGGCGGGGGAGCTGGAAGAGTAAGAATTTCAGCCGCTTCCGGAACGGCTCGGCTCGGACGTTCCGGCGGCTGGGGAGCGGGTGCCCGGAGGGGCGCCCGCTCCTTCTTCTGTGCCCGAGGCTGCCGGGAGGGCGCTGTCTGCCGGAGGCTCGTGCAGGCAGACCCGGTTCCGTCCCGAGGACTTGGCCCGGTACATGGCAGCGTCGGACTGCCGCAAGAGGTCCGCGGCCTGCCGGGTGTCGGGGCCGGAGAGGGCGACGCCCACGCTGGCGGTGGTGGTGAGGTGCTGGCCGGCGACGGGGAAGGGCTGCTGCAGGGCGGCCCGGATGCGCTCTGCCACCGCTTGGGCTTCGTGGATGTCCGCCACGTCCTCCAAGAGGACGGTGAACTCGTCTCCCGCCAGGCGGGCCAGGGTGTCGGAGCTTCGGACGCACGACCGGAGCCGCTCCGCCACCTGCTGCAGGAGGCTGTCTCCGGCCTCGTGGCCCAGGGCGTCGTTCACCGCCTTGAACCGGTCCAGGTCCACGAACAGGACCGCCACCCGCTTGCTCGTGCGGCTGGCGCGGTTCAAGGCGTGTTGCAGGCGGTCGAGGAACAGGGTGCGGTTGGGCAGCCCCGTGAGGGCGTCGTGCAGGGCGAGGTGGGCCAGCCGCAGCTCCGCACGCTTGCGGTCGGTGATGTCCAGCCCGTAGCCAATCACCCGGACCACGCGGCCCACCTCGTCCAGGACAGGACAGGCGCGCCGCACGTAGTAGCGCTGCTCCCCGGTGGGGGTCACCACCGTCTCCTCGTGTTCCACCACCCGGCGCTCCTGGATGGCGCGGCGGAGACTTTCCTGCCGGCGGGCTGCCAGGGAGGGGTCGCGGCCCTTCCGCAGGCAGTAGGCGTAGTCGTCCCGGCCGATGATCCACCGGCGCAGCTCGGGGTCCCGGACCGCGGCGGGGTTCACGTACACGTACCGGAGCTCGGGGTCGAAGACCGCGATCTCGGACTCCACCTGGTTGAGGATCCCCTCGTAGAAGGCGCGCTGCTCTTCCAGGGATCGGGCCGCGGCTTGGGCTTGCTCCACCAGCCGCGTGTTTTGAAGCACCAGGGAGGCCAACTGGCCAAAGCGGACCACGGTCTCGATCTCCTCGGCGGTGAACGCGGGGGCCGTGAGATCTCGCGCAACGGAAAAAGCCCCCACGAACTGTCCCCCCGTGAGCAGGGGGACGCTCACCGCACCTCCAATAGAGTCGAACCGCGGGTCGCGGAGGCGGCCGGGCCACTGGCTGTAGTTCTCCACGACCACGGGTTCCCCCGTCTCCCACACGCGGCCCACCATCCCCTCCCCGGGCCGTACCACCAACCCTTCCTGCCCGGCCCAGGCCATGGCGCCCAGGCCCGCCCGGCAGCGCAGGACCCCGTCCTCCAACAGGTACAGGTTTCCGTGGGAGCTGCCGAGGAGCTCGCACGCGCGCTGGACGATGGCACGCAGCAACTCCCCCGCGCCCGCGCCCGCGAGGAGGCCTTGGGTGGTGGCGTGGAGGGCCTCCAGAAGCTTCTGTCGCCTCCGCAGGCGCACCTCCACCTCCCGCCGACGCGCCACCTCCTCCTGTGCTTCTCGGTACAGCCGGGCGTTGTGCAACACTAAAGCCGCTGCTTGGGCGAACCGGTGCGCCACATCATCCTCGTCGGGGCTGAACACCGCGGCTCCCCGGTCGCGAGCGAGGAACAGGGTCCCGGCGTACTCCGGGCCGCGCCACAGGGGGACCGCCAGCCCGGGTCCGAGCCCGTCCAGGGCGGTCCCGGACTGCCGCTGCCGCCCAGGCCAGGTGGCGTAGTCCTCCACGGCTACCGGCGCCAGCCGCTCCCACACCGTCCCCACGATCCCCTGTCCCTTTTGCACCGTGCGCCCCCGGACCGCGTCCTGCGTGAGAGCGCCCACGCCCACCACACAGCGCAGCAGCTCTCCTTCCCGCAGGTACAGGGCGACATGGGGACAGCTGAGGAGCTCGCAGGCCTTCCGTACCACCGAGTCCAGAGTCCTCTCAAGTTGCGCGCCCTCCAGCAGGGCCACGCTGGTAGTCTGTAGAGCCTCCAGAAGTTCCTGCCGGCGTCGGAGGGCCCGCTCCAACTGCGTGCGGCGGTCCAGCTCCTCTCGGGCCGCCCGGTACAGGGAGGCCTGGTGGAGCACCAGGGACGCGAGATGGCCGAAACGGCGGGCGGCGTCCACCTCCTCGTCGGTGAAGGGAGGCTCGCCCCGGTTGCGGGCCACAAAGAACGCCCCCATGACCTCTTGTCCGAGCCGCAGGGGCACCGTGAGGGCAGGTCCGAGGTCGTCCACCTGGGGGAAGGACAAGCGTCCCGGCCAGCCGGCGTAGTCCTCCACCACGAGGAGGTGGCCTGCCTCCCACACCCGGCCCACCATCCCCTCCCCGCGGTGCAGGCAGAGACCCGCCTCCTCCGCCCACCTCGCGGCCCCGACCCCCACCCTGCACCGCATCACGTCACCCTCCCGCAGGTACAGGTTCCCGTGGTTGGACCGCAGGAGGCCGCACGCCCGGTGCACCACCGCCGCCAGCAGCGCGTCGAACTCCGTCCCGCTGAGCAGCTCCTCCGCGGTGGCGTACAGGGCCCGCAGGAGCTCGTGCTGCCGGACGAGGTCGGCCTCCGCCCGCTGGCGGCGGGCCAGCTCTTCCCGGGCCGCCCGATACAGCTCCTCGTTCTGCACCACCAGGGACGCCAGCTCCGCGAACCGCTCCACCGCCCGGGTCTCCTCCTCGGAGAAGGGCCCGTCGGTCTCGCTGCGCACCACCACGATCACGCCCGTGACCTTCCCGTGGACCAAGACGGGCATAGCGGCCGCGTACCGGACGAAGGCGAGGCGGGGGTCTGGGATTCGTCCTTCCCAGCGGGCGTAGTCGTTCACGACCAGGGGCTTGCCCGTCTGCCACACGTGTCCTGAGAGCCCCCGTCCGGGCGGGACCTCTAGTCCTTCCTCCTCCATCCACCGGGTGGCGCCCAGGGCGAACCGGCAGCGGATCCGGTCCCCCTCCACCAGGAAGAGGTTCCCGTGGGGCGTCCCCAGGAACTGGCAGGCGCGCCGCAAGAGGGACTCCAACAGGTCCTGCGCGGGTCCCCCTTGCAGCAGCCCCACGGTGGTGGCGTGGAGGGCGTCCAGCACGGCCGCACGTTGGCGGAGCTGCTCCTGGGTCGCCCGGTGACTGAGGCCCAGCCGGAATAGGACCTCGGAGGTGGCGGCCACGGTCAGTGCCAGGCCGAGGAGGGCCACCAGCGCTTCCTGCAGGTCCGGGGCCCGCAGGAGGACCGCGAGCAGGCCTGCCGCCGCCGCGGGAGGCGTCATGGCCAGGTACACCCGCCGCGGGAAGTGCGCGGAGGCCAAGAGGACGGGGCCTGCCAGGAAGACCACGGTGGAGTAGGGGATCTTCAGCCACAGGATGGCTACCACGAGCCCCACGCACAGCACCCCGTGCGCGGCCACCACCCACAGCCGCAACCCCTCCTCCGCCCACGTGGTCCGCATGGCCGTCACCTTGGCCCTTCGCCGGAACGCATAGCAACCGGCATGCCAAACCTCTGTTGCTCGCGTGCCGCGTACAATGGAGGCGTGCGGATCTACCTGGACTACGCGGCCACCACGCCCACGGACCCGCGGGTGCTGGAGGCCATGCGCCCGTACTTCGGGGAGGTCTTCGGCAACCCCAGCAGCGTCCACAGCTTCGGGCAGGAGGCGCGGGGAGCTGTGGACCGGGCCCGCAGGACCCTGGCGGAGGCCTTGGGATGCCAGCCCTCCGAGGTGGTGTTCACCAGCGGGGCCACGGAGGCGGACAACTGGGCCATCTTGGGGGTGGCCCTGGCCCACGAGGGCCGGGGCCGCCACCTGGTGGTGTCCTCCGTGGAGCACCGGGCGGTCCTGGAACCCGCCCGGTGGCTGGCGGAGCGCGGGTGGGAGGTGACCTTGCTGCCCGTGGACCGGTACGGCCGGGTGGACCCGGAGGACGTGCGGCGGGCCCTGCGGGCCGACACCGTCCTGGTGTCCGTGATGCACGCCAACAACGAGGTGGGGACCGTCCAACCGGTGGCGGAGGTGACCAGGGTGGCCCGGGAGCACGGCGTGTTGGTCCACACGGACGCCACCCAGACCCTGGGGGCCTTGCGCGTCCGCGTGGACGAACTCGGGGTGGACCTGCTCAGCGCCTCCGCCCACAAGCGCTACGGCCCCAAGGGCGTGGGGCTTCTGTACGTGCGCAAGGGGACCCGGATCCTGCCCCTGCTGCGGGGCGGTGCCCACGAGCGGGGCCGGCGGGCGGGGACGGAGAACGTGCCGGGCATCGTGGGCTTCGCCCGCGCGGTGGAGCTGGCCCTGGCGGAGCGGGAAGCCGAACAGGCCCGGCTGGCGGCGTTGCGGGACCGCTTGGTGCGGGAGCTGCTGGAGGTGGACGGTGCGGTGCTGGCGGGCCACCCCACGGAGCGCCTCGCCAACAACGCCCACCTGTGCTTTGAGGGCGTGGAAAGCGAATCCCTGCTCCTGGCCCTGGACCTGCGAGGTCTGGCGGCCAGCAGCGGTTCCGCGTGCACCGCGGGCAGTCTGGAACCGTCCCACGTGCTGCAGGCCATGGGGCTGCCGGCGGAGCTGGCCGCGGGTGCTCTGCGGCTGAGCGTGGGCCGGTGGACCACGGAGGCGGAGGTGGAGACCGCCGCGGCTTGGGTGCGGGAAGCGGTGGAGGAGCTGCGCCGGGTTCTCCCCGCGCCGCGGCGGTCCCGCCCGGCCACCCGCGGTTGAACGCCCGCCGGGCGTCTGCCATGATAGACGCGTGACCGCGCCGACGCCCGCGGCTGACACACCCCGGTGGTCTGCGCGGCGGGAGGAGGGCATGACCCAGTACGTGCCGATCCTCGTGCACTTCGCCACTTCCCTGGCCCTGGTCTTGGGCCTGCTGGGGATCCACATGTGGCTGGGGGGGCGGAAGCCCAACCCGGACAAGCTGATGCCCTACGAGTCCGGGGTCTGGCCTGTGGGGTCCGCGCGGGAGCGGGTGCCCGTCCGGTACTACCTCCTGGCCATGTTGTTCATCCTGTTTGAGGTGGAGGCGGTGTTTTTGTACCCGTGGGCGGTGCTGTTCCGCGAGCTGGGCTGGCTGGGCCTGTGGGAGATCCTGGTGTTCGTGGGCATGCTGTTCGTGGGCTACGTGTACGCATGGCGGAGGGGAGCGTTCCAGTGGCAACCGTGACCGGGGAGGACCTGAGCGGACTCGAGCGCAACGTGCTCACCACCACGGTGGAACGCATGCTGGCCTGGGCCCGGAGCTCCTCCGTGTGGCCCGTGCAGTTCGGCCTGGCGTGCTGTGCCATCGAGATGATCGCCACCACCACCTCCAAGTTCGACATCGCCCGGTTCGGCATGGAAGCCTTCCGGGCCTCCCCGCGCCAGTCGGACCTCATGATCGTGGCCGGCCGGGTGAGCCAGAAGATGGCCCCCGTCCTGCGCCACATCTACGACCAGATGCTGGAGCCCAAGTGGGTGCTGTCCATGGGGGACTGCGCCTCCTGCGGGGGCGTGTACAACAACTACGCCCTGGTGCAGGGGGTGGACAAGATCGTGCCCGTGGACGTGTACGTGGCGGGCTGCCCGCCGCGGCCGGAGGCCCTGCTGTACGGGCTCATGAAGCTGCAGGAGAAGATCCGGGAGCGGGCCCGGGCAGGAGGGGGCCGGTGAGGGTGACCCTCACACCGGTCCAGGAGTTCCTCGCGGAGCGGCTCGGAGACGGGGCCTTGGAAGCTCACGCCTTCCGCGGGGACGCCACCGTGGTGGTGGCCCGGGAGCGGGTGGTCGAGGTCCTGCAGGCGGTCCGGGACGAACCCTGGCGGTTCGAGGTCCTCCTCGACCTGACCGCCTGGGACCGGTACCCCGCGGAGCCGCGGTTCGAGGTGGTGTACCACCTCCTCAGCCTCCCGCGCGGGGAGCGGTTGCGGATCAAGACCCGGGTCCCGGGCGAGGACCCCGTCCTGCCCAGCGCGGTGCCCGTGTTCGCGGGGGCCAACTGGTTCGAGCGGGAGGTGTGGGACCTGTTCGGCATCCGGTTTCAGGGCCACCCGAACCTGGTCCGCATCCTCATGCCGGACGACTGGGAGGGCCACCCCTTGCGTCGCGACTACCCCCTCACGGAGGAGCCGGTGGAGTTCCGGGGCCACGTGCCCAAGGTCCCGAGCCAGATCATCCCGCACGCGCCTCCCCGGCGGGATCCGTAGTCCGGGGGAGACCCGTGGAGCAGAGCCAGGGTCCGAGGCAGATGGAATCCCTGCAAGACCGCGGCCGCGACTTGGCGGGAGGCCTGGCGCGGGAGACCCTCACCATCAACATGGGGCCCCAACACCCCGCCACCCACGGCGTGCTGCGCCTGGTGCTGGAACTGGAGGGGGAGGTGATCGTGTCCTGCCAGCCGGTGATCGGCTACCTGCACACGGGCATCGAGAAGGAGATGGAATACCGGACCTACCACCAGAACATCGCCCTGGTGGACCGGATCGAGTACCTGTCCAGCTACCACGAGGAGCTGGCGTACTGCATGGCGGTGGAGAAGCTGTTGGGGGTAGAGGTTCCCAAGCGGGCCCAGTACATCCGGGTGATCCTGTGCGAGCTCAACCGGATCGCCAGCCACCTGGTGTGGTTGGGGACCACGGGCATCGACCTGAACGTGAGCAGCCTGCTCATGTACTGTTTCCGCGACCGGGAGCGCATCCTCGAGATGTCGGAGATGGTGTCCGGACAGCGGATGATGCCCGGCTACTTCCGCATCGGGGGCGTGGCCGCGGACCTTCCCGACGAGTTCTTCCCCGCGGTCCGACAGTTCCTGGAGGAGTTCCCCCGACGCCTGGACGAGTACGAGGCCATGCTGACGGACAACCTGGTCTGGCGCCGGCGCCACGAGGGGATCGCGGTGTTGAGCCGGGAGGACGCCCTTCGGTACGGGGTCACGGGTCCCACCCTGCGAGGGTCCGGGGTGGCCTACGACGTCCGCAAGGCCTTCCCCTACTCCTCCTACGAGGACTTCGAGTTCGACGTGCCCACGGGGGAGAACGGCGACGCCTTTGACCGGTACCGGGTCCGCATGGAGGAGATGCGGCAGGCACGGCGGATCGTGCTGCAGGCCCTGGACCGGTTGCCGGACGGGCCCGTGCTGGTGGAGGACCGGAAGGTGGCCCTGCCCCCCCGCGGGGAGCTGGTGCGGTCCATGGAGGCGGTGATCCACCACTTCAAGCTGGTGAGCGAGGGCATCCACCCCCCCAAGGGCGAGGTCTACGCGGCGGTGGAGTCCCCGCGCGGCGAGAAGGGGTACTACATCGTGTCGGACGGGTCCAACCGCCCTGTACGGGTTCGGGTGCGGGCGCCGTCCTTTTCGAACCTGCAGGCGTTGCCCGCCATGGTCCGCGGTGGCATGCTGGCGGACGTGGTGGTGGCCATCGCCTCCATCGACATCGTCCTGGGGGACGTGGACCGGTAAGGCCGTTCTCCCCCGAAGGCGGCGGTCCGCTCGTGCGGCCGCACGAGGAGGTCGCGTTGCTGTCGGAGCGCGCGAGGAGAGACATCCAAGCCCTGCGGGCACGGTACCCCGTGGCCCAGTCCGCCCTGGTCCCGGCGTTGCTCCGGGCCCAGGAGGAGTTGGGATGGCTGCCTCCGGAGGCCATGGCGGAGGTGGCGGAGCTGCTGGGGCTGCCGGTGGAGGTGGTGGCGGAGGTGGCGTCTTTCTACACCCTCCTCTTTACGGAGCCCGTGGGCCGGCACGTGGTCCAGCTGTGCACCAACGTGTCGTGTATGCTGTCGGGGGCGGAGGCTGTCCGCCAGAGGGTGGAGGAGGAGCTCGGGATCCGGGCGGGCCAGACGACTCCCGACCGGCGGGTGACCCTCCTGGCGGTGGAGTGTCTTGCGGCGTGCGACCACGCCCCGTGCATGATGGTGGACGAGCGACGCTGCGGCCCCCTGACCCCGGAGGACGCGGCGCAGTTGCTGCGGGAGCTGGACTGACGGCATGGGCCAACCGGTGCTGCTCCGTCACGTGCGGGAGCCCGACCAGGGCGAGATCGAGGCCTACGAGCGGCGTGGAGGCTACACGGCCCTCCGCCGGGCGGTGCGGGAGATGAGTCCCGAGCAGGTAACGGACCTGGTGGACCAGGCACAGCTCCGGGGCAGGGGCGGCGCGGGATTCCCTGCCGGCCGCAAGTGGAAGTTCGTGCCCAAGGACGCACCCGTCAAGTATCTGGTGGTGAACGCGGACGAGGGCGAGCCGGGGACCTTCAAGGACCGGACGCTACTGGAAAGGGACCCGCACCTGCTGGTGGAGGGGATTGCCCTCACCGCGTACGCCAACGGCGTCCGCACCGCCTACGTCTACATGCGGCGGGAGTTCTACGAGGCCCGCCGGCGGCTGGAGCGGGCCATGGCGCAGGCCTACGAACGGGGCTACCTGGGCCGAAACATCTTGGGGACCGACTTCTCCCTGGACGTGTACGTGCACCCGGGGGCGGGGGCGTACATCGCGGGGGAGGAGACGGCCCTGCTGGAGTCCCTGGAGGGCAAGCGCGCCATGCCACGGCTGAAGCCGCCGTACTTTCCCGCGGTCATGGGGCTGTACGAGAAGCCCACGGTCCTCAACAACGTGGAGACTCTGTGCTGCGTGCCGTGGATCGTGCGGGAGGGCCCGGAGTGGTGGCTGGAGCAGGGACCGCCGCAGCTGTACTCCGTGAGCGGTCACGTGCAGCGGCCGCAGGTGGTGGAGGCCCCCCTGGGCACCCCCGCCCGGGAGCTCATCGCCCGCGCGGGGGGCATGCGCGGAGGCCGCCGGGTGAAGGCCTTCTACCCCGGGGGGACCTCCAGCCGGCCCTTGACCGCGCAGCACCTGGACGTGCCCCTCCGGCACGAGGAGCTGGCCAGGCTGGGCTCCATGCTGGGTTCCGCGGCGGTGATCGTCATGGACGAGACCACCGACATGGTCAAGGTCATCGCCCGGGTGTGCGAGTTCTACCGGGACGAGTCCTGCGGGAAGTGCACGCCGTGCCGGGAGGGGACCGTGTGGGTCACCCAGATCCTGGACCGGATCCTCCACGGGAGGGGCCGGTGGGAGGACCTCGACCTCCTGGCGAGCCTGGCCCGGAACATGACGGGGACGTGCTTCTGCCCCCTGGGGGAGAGTGTCCCGCCGAGCCTGCGGGCGGGGCTGGAGGACTTCCGGGAGGAGTTCGAGGCGTACATCCGCGCGGCCCGGGAGCCTGTGCAGATGCCGGTGCGCCTGCACCTGGGAGCCCCCGCGCCGGGAGGGTAGGCGAGGCATGGCCACGGTGACCCTGACCATCGACGGGCAGACCGTGACCGTCCCCAAGGGGACCACGGTGTACCACGCGGCCCGACAGCTGGGGATCGAGATCCCCATCTTCTGCTACCACGACCGCATGCCGCCCCTGGGCGCCTGCCGGATGTGTTTCGTCCAGGTGGAGAAGACGCCCCGCCTGCAGACGTCCTGCACCCTGGAGGCCCAGGAGGGCATGGTGGTGTGGACGGAAAGTCCGGAGGTGGTGGAGGCGCGGCGGGCCATCCTGGAGTTCCTCCTCATCAACCACCCCCTGGACTGCCCCATCTGCGACAAGGGCGGGGAGTGCCCCTTGCAGGACAACACCTTCCGGTACGGGCCGGGGGCTTCCCGCTTCGTGGAGCCCAAGCGGCACTTCCCCAAGGCGGTGCGCCTGAGCCCCGTCCTGACCCTGGACCGGGAGCGGTGCATCCTGTGCTGGCGGTGCACCCGGTTCGGAGAGGTGGTGGCGGGAGACCACGCCCTGAAAGGACACGACCGCGGGTACCGGACCCACATCGACGCCCCGCCCGTGACCCTGGAGCGCCCGAGCAAGTTCATCGGCAACACCATCGCCATCTGCCCGGTGGGAGCCCTCACCAGCGGGGTCTACCGGTTCCGGGCACGGCCGTGGGACAACCGCCCCACCCCCAGTGTGTGCACCCACTGCGGGGTCGGGTGCGCGGTCTGGGTCGACGCCCGGGGCGCAGAGGTGGTGCGGGTGCGGGCCCGGGAGAAGCCGGAGCTGAACGACATCTGGTTGTGCGACGTCGGCTTCTTCGGCTACGACTACACCAACCACCCTGACCGGCTGACCACACCCTTCGTACGCCGCGACGGGGTGCTGCGGGAGGCGACCTGGGAGGAGGCCCTGGAGTTGGTGGCCTGGGCCCTGGAGGCCGCATCCCCCGAGGTGGGTCTCCTGGGCGGGGAGCGCCTCACCATGGAGGAGGCCTACCTGCTCGGCCGTCTCTTCCGGTCCCTCGGGTCGAACCACCTGGACTCGCGGGTGGAGGCCGGCTTCACACCTCCCCTGCCGGCGTACGCGTGGGGCGCCGGTCCCTTCCACACTTTGGACGAGGCCGGGGTCTTGGTGCTGGTAGGGTGCGACCTCAGCGAGGACTACCCGGTGTTGTGGCTGCGTGCCAAGCGCGCCCTGGACGGGGGCGCGGTGGGCGTGGCGGTGGCACCCAAGCGCCTGGAGGTGTCCCCGTACCTGCGGTGCGCGGTGCTCCCGCGCTACGGGAGCGAGGCGGACGTTTTGTACGCGGCCGCGCGGCTCGTGGCGGAGCGGAGGGGTTCGGTGCCGGAAGGGCTGCGGAGCGTGGACGTGGCGTCCAGCTACCTCCGTGCCGGGGTCCAGGAGCATGTCATCCAGGAGCTCGCGGACAGCTTGAGCGGGCGGGGGCCGGCGGTGTTCCTGGTGGGCCGCTTGTCCCTGGACGGCCCGGAGCCTGAGCGCGTCCTGTCCTCAGTACAGACCCTGCGGGCGGTTTGCGGGGGTGAGCTGTGGCTGCTGCACGGCAAGGGGAACGCGGTAGGAGCAGCTCTGGCGGGCTTGGCTCCCGACGCCCTGCCGGGGCTTTTGCCCCTGCAGGATCCCATGGCCCGCTCGCGGCTCCGGGAGGTGTGGGGGTTCGAGCCACCCGAGGACCCCGGGCTCCCTGCGCCCGCCATGCTGGAGGCCGCGGCCGCGGGAAGGCTGCGGATGCTGTACGTGGCCGGCGCGGATCCGGCCCGGGACTTCCCGGACCGCTCCCTGTGGCAACGTGCCCGGGACCGCCTAGAGCTCCTGGTGGTCACGGACCTCTTCTGGACGGAGACCGCCCGGCAGGCGGACGTGGTGTTGCCGGCTCTCAGTTCCTTCGAGCGGCCCGGTACCGTGGCGAACCTGGAGGGTCGGCCCCAACGCATCGAACCCAGCCGGATGGGTCCCCCGGGAGCCCGGTCCGACTTGGAGATCGTGCAGATGGTGGCCGAGCGTCTGGGCCGTCCCTTGGAGTACGCCAGCGTGGAAGCCGTCTGGCAGGAAATCCGCCGGCTGGTCCCCGGGCTGCAGCTGGACTCTCCGTACCCGCTTCCGCGTCCCCAGCCGGAGGTGGACGTCCAGGCCCCGCTCCCCGTGGAGGAGGGCGCGGGGCTGGTGGTAGTTCCCGCCCCGCCGCTGTTCCGGAAGGGGGAGATGGCCCACCGGTGCAGGGGGCTACCGGAGCTCGCGGGGCAGCCCACGCTGGGCGTACACCCCCAGGACGCCGCTGCCCTGGGGCTTGCGGACGGCGCGGAGGCAGAGGCCCGGCTGGATGGCGTGGCGGCGCGGGTCTGGGTGCGCCTGACGGAGGACGTGGCCCCCGGGCACGTGCTGGTGCCCGTAGGGTTCCCGGAGCTGCCTCGGGGGCTCTGGGTCGGGCGGAAGCGGCGGCTTTCCTTGCGGTTGAAGGCCTTGGAGACTCCTGCGGGGTCCAGGTCGCAGGCGGGTTCTGGAGGACCTTCGGGCGGGTACGCCGCTCGTGAGGAGGAACTGGGGTGACCGCGGTGGTGGTGGAGGCCCTGGTGAAGAGCGCGGTGCTGCTGTTCGTGTTGCTGACCGCCACCGCCTACGAGGTCCTCCTGGAACGCAAACTCCTGGGCCGGTTCCAGGTCCGATACGGACCCAACCGGGTGGGACCCTGGGGGCTCCTGCAACCCCTGGCGGACGGGATCAAGTTGCTGACCAAGGAAGATTTCGCCCCCGCCGGAGCGGACCGGGTGGTGTACGTGGTGGCCCCCGTACTCCTCATGACGGTAGCCCTGTTCAGCTACGCGGTAATCCCCTTCGGCCCCGAAGTCGAGGTGTTCGGGCGTCGGGTCACCTTGTACTTGGCGGACGTCAACACCGCCCTCCTCCTGGTCCTGGGGGTGTCCTCCCTGGGCGTGTACGGCCTCATCTTGGGTGGGTGGTCGTCCAACAGCAAGTACTCCTTGCTGGGAGGGTTGCGGAGCAGCGCGCAGGTCATTAGCTACGAGCTGAGCCTGGCCCTGGCGGTGCTGGCGGTGGTGTTGGAGGCGGGCAGCCTGAGCCTGGTGCGCATCGTCCAGGCCCAGGAGCAAGGCTGGTTCGTGCTGAGGCAGCCGGTGGCCTTCCTGGTCTTCTTTCTGTCCGCCCTCGCAGAGACCAACCGGGCCCCCTTCGACCTCCCGGAGGCGGAGCAGGAGCTGGTGGCCGGCTACCAGACGGAGTACGGCGGGTTCAAGTTCGTGATGTTCTACATCGCCGAGTACCTGGCCATGATCACGCAGGGGGCCCTGGCCGCCACGTTGTTCTTTGGCGGCTGGTACGGGCCCGTCCTGCCCTCCGTGGTGTGGTTTGGCCTGAAGGTGCTGGGGTTCGTGGTGGTGCTCATCTGGATCCGTGCCACCGTTCCTCGGGTACGCTATGATCAGTTGATGGGCTTGGGCTGGAAGGTCCTCATCCCGGTGGCGCTGGTAAACCTCCTGGTGAGCGCCGTCCTTCTCCTGTAGGCGGGACGTTCGGAGGCGCGGTGCGGAGCCGCAACGGCTGGCAACGTCTGGTGGTGGAGAGCGCGGCTATCCTCAAGGGGATGGCGGTCACCCTGCGTCACCTCTTCCGCCCTCCCGTCACCGTCCAGTACCCGGAGCAACGCCCCCGCATCGCCGGCCGCTTCAAGGGGCGGCACTGGTTGACCCTGTACCCAGACGGCACGGAGCGGTGCGTGGGCTGCGAGCTGTGCGTGATCGTGTGTCCCTCCCAGGCCATCTACGTGAAGGCCGCGGAGAACACCCCGGAGAAGCGGGTCAGCCGGGGCGAGCGCTACGCGGAGGAATTCCAGATCAACATGCTGCGGTGCATCTTCTGCGGGTTCTGCGAGGAAGCGTGCCCCACGGGGGCCATCGTGTTGGGCCGAGACTTCGAGCTGGCGGATTACCGGCGGGACGCCCTCATCTATACCAAGCCCATGCTGCAGGAGCCGTACCCCGGGGCCTCCGGTCGGGATCCGGACCGGGAGGTGTAGCGCTCGTGGAGGTCCTGCTGTTCGCGGTGAGCGCGGTTTTGAGCCTGGCCGGCGGCCTCGGGGTGGTGGCCGCACGCCAGCCTGTGCACAGCGCCCTGAGCCTCCTGGTGGTGCTGGGGGCCCTGGCGATCCTGTACCTGACGCTGGCCGCGGAGTTTCTGGCTGTCCTGCAAGTGATCGTGTACGCGGGGGCCATCGTGGTCCTGTTTCTGTTCGTGATCATGCTGCTCCACGCCCGGACCCCCGAATCCCGCCCCTCCCCGGTGGGTGCCCAGGCGGCGGTGGCGGTGCCCCTCGGGCTGGCCCTGTGGGTGGGTCTGAGTTCCGCGGTCCTCCAGCTCCCCGCTCCGGTGCCCCGGGTCCCGGACGGGTTCGGCAGCACGGAGGCGGTGGGCCGGGAGCTGTTCGGGACCTTCCTCCTGCCCTTCGAGGTGGCTTCCCTCCTCCTCGTGGTGGGCATCGTGGCCGCGGTGGTCCTGGGCAGCAGCCCTTCCTCGTACGACCGCAGGGGGAGGGAGCCGTGACCGTCCCGGCGGGCGCTTACCTGGTCCTGAGCGCCGCCCTGTTCACCCTGGGCACGGTGGGGGTTCTGGTGCGGCGTACCGCCTTGGTCCTGTTCATGTCCATCGAGCTGATGTTGAACGCGGTGAACCTGGCCTTCGTGACCCTGGCCCGGGTCCACGGGAACCTGGACGGCCAGCTGGCGGCCTTCTTCGTCCTGGTGGTAGCCGCGGTGGAGGTGGTGGTGGGGCTGAGCATTCTGGTCCACATCTTCCGCACCCGGGACACCGTGGACGTGGACGAGGTGGACCTGCTGCGAGGATAGGAGCGGTGGGCACCTGGGCGGTTCCGTGGATCGTGGCCCTGCCCCTGGCGGGGGCGGTGGTCAACGGGCTGTGGGGAGGCCGCCTGGGCCGCCGGGGCGTGTCCTTGGTGGCGTGTCTGGCGGTGCTGGGGGCCTTCCTCCTGAGCGCGGCGCTCACCCGGGACCTGGTGGCCTCCCCGGGGGCGGAGGCCCGCACTGTCCGCCTGTTCGAGTGGATCGCGGTGGGCGACTTCCGCATCCCTGCGGCGCTGTTGTGGGACCGGCTGGCTGCCCTCCTGGCCCTGGTGGTCACCGGGGTGGGTTTCCTCATCCACGTGTACTCCGTGGGGTACATGGCGGAAGACCCCGACTACAGCCGCTACTTCACGTACCTGAACCTGTTCGTGGCTTCCATGCTGGTCCTGGTCCTGGGCGCCAACCTCTTGGTGCTGTTTGTGGGTTGGGAGCTCGTGGGGCTGTGTTCCTACCTCCTCATCGGGTTCTGGTTCGAGCGGCCGGCGGCTGCGGCGGCAGGGCGGAAGGCCTTCGTGGTGAACCGCATCGGGGACGCGGCCTTCGTCCTGGGAATCTTGTCCACGTGGAGCCTGCTCGGGACCCTGGACTTCCGGGAGATGGCCCGCCTCCTGGGAGATGGGGGCGGCGGCCTGCGCGGGCATCCGGGCTTGGTGGCCTCCGCCCTCCTCCTGTTCGCGGGCGCTGCGGGAAAGTCCGCGCAGCTCCCCCTGTACGTGTGGCTCCCCGACGCCATGGAGGGACCCACCCCGGTTTCGGCCCTCATCCACGCCGCCACCATGGTCACCGCGGGGGTGTTCCTGGTGGGCAGGCTGTGGCCCTTGTTTGAGGCGGCGGGGCCGGTGCTGCCCTGGGTGGTGGCCCCTGTGGGCGCCGCCACCGCTCTGTTCGCGGCCACGGTGGCGGTGGCCCAGTACGACCTCAAGCGCGTCTTGGCATACTCCACCATCAGCCAGCTGGGCTACATGTTCCTGGCCTTAGGGGTGGGGAGCGGGACCGCTGCCTTCTTCCACCTCACCACCCACGCCTTCTTCAAGGCCTTGCTGTTCCTGGCCGCGGGGAGCGTCATGCACGCCCTGCACGGTCAGATCGACCTGCGCCACCTGGGCGGGCTTTGGAAGTCCATGCCCTTGACCTTCCTGGGATTCGTGGTGGGAGCAGCAAGCCTCAGCGGGATCCCACCCCTTTCGGGATTCTGGAGCAAGGAAGAGATTCTGCACGCCGCGCAGGGGTCCGTGGGGCTCTGGCTGGTGGCCCTGGCCACCAGCTTCGTCACCGCCTATTACGCCACCCGGGCCGCGGTGTTGGCCTTCCTGGGAGACCCCCGAAGCCCCGGTCGGCCCCACGACCCGCCTCCAGCCATGGCCTTGCCCCTGGCGGGCTTGGTGGTGCTGTCCGCGGTGGGCGGTTTCCTCGGGGCCAAGTGGCTGGGAGCCCCCTTCCACGCCTTCCTGCAGCCAGCCCTGAATGGCCACGAGGTAAGTCCTCCGGACCTCGCGGCGGTGGCTCTGGCGGTGGCGGCGGCCGCTGCAGGGGTGGCGGTAGGCTGGCGGGCGCACCGCGGCCGGCGGGAGCCAGACTTGGGGCCTGTACGCAGGGCCCTGGAGGCGCAGTGGGGGTTTGAGGCCCTCTACGAGGCTGCGGTGGTGCGGCCCGGCCGGGGTCTGGCGCACCTCCTCTCGGAGGCCGTGGACCTCCGGGGCGTGGACCGCGCGGCTTCTGCGCTGGCGGAGGCGGTGGTCCGGGCGGGGAGCGCCATCAGAACCTGGCAGACGGGGAACGTGCGGCAGTACGCCGCGGGGCTGTTGGCGGGGGCGGTGGTGCTGTTCGCGTACTGGGTGCTGCGGTGAGGGGCCCGTCCTGGATCCTGTCCCTCCTGATGTTCGCCCCCGCGGCGGGGGCGGTGCTGGTGGCCCTGGCTCCGCGCCGGGACTCCCTCCTGCGGAGCATCGCCCTGGCCGCTAGCCTGGTGTCCCTGGGTCTGGCAGTCTGGCTGTTCTCCAACTTCCCGCGGGGGGAGCCGGGGTTCTGGATCACGGAGTCCGCGGGGTGGGTTCCCGCCCTGGGCATCGGGTACCGCCTGGGGGTGGACGGGATCTCCCTACCCCTCGTGGTGCTGACCGCGTTCCTGTTCCCCACGGCTTTGGTGGGCACGTGGGAGGCGGTCCGTACCCGGGTCAAGGAGTACCTGGTCCTTTTGCTGCTCCTGGAAACCTCGGTCCTGGGGACCTTTTTAGCGTTGGACCTGGTGCTGTTTTACGTGTTCTGGGAAGCGGTCCTGGTCCCCATGTACTTTCTGATCGGCCTGTGGGGCTCGGAGCGGCGGGCCTACGCGGCGCTGAAGTTCTTCCTGTTCACCATGGCAGGCAGCGTGCTGATGCTCCTCGCCATTGCGGGCCTGTACCTCGCTACGGGGACCTTCGACTTCCAGGCGCTGACCGTGGGCCAGATCCCCGTGGAGCTGCAGGGCTGGCTGTTCGCGGCGTTCGCCCTGGCCTTCGCCATCAAGGTGCCCCTGTTCCCCCTGCACACCTGGCTTCCGGATGCCCACACGGAGGCGCCCACCGCGGGCAGTGTCATCCTGGCGGGGCTTTTGCTGAAGATGGGCACCTACGGACTGATGCGCTTCGGCTTAGGCCTCTTCCCGCAGGCCGCACAGGCCGCCACCCCCTTGTTCCTGACCCTGGCGGTGGTGGGGATCCTCTACGGGGCTGCGGTGGCGTACGCCCAGCGGGACGTGAAGCGGCTGGTCGCCTACTCCTCCGTGAGCCACCTGGGGTTCGTGGTTCTCGGCACCTTCGCCCTGACCCCGCAGGCCTTGGCGGGTGCCCTGCTGCAGATGGTAAACCACGGGATCTCCACGGGTGCCCTGTTCCTGATGGTAGGGGTGCTGTACGAACGGGCCCACACCCGGGCCCTGGACGCCTTCGGCGGCGTGGCGCGGGTGATGCCCACCTTCACAGCCCTCTCCCTGTTCGTGGTGTTCTCCTCTGCAGCCCTTCCGGGTACCAACGGGTTCGTGGGCGAGTTCCTGGTGCTGCTGGGGACCTTCCGCCGCTGGCCCGCGTGGGCGGCCCTGGCCGCGGGCGGGGTGATCCTGTCCGCGGTCTACCTCCTGTGGATGGTCCAACGGGTGTACTTCGGACCCCCGACACCGCAGGTGCGGGCGTTTCCGCCCCTCCGGTGGTACGAGGGGTTGAGCCTGGCGGTCCTGGTGGCGGCCATCTTGTGGATCGGCCTGTACCCGCGGCCCTGGCTGGCCCGCAGCGAAGCGGCCCTGCAGGCCCTGGTCCAACGGGTGGCTCAACAGGCGCAGGCGCCCTCCCCGTGGGCCGGAGGCCGGCCGTGAGCTTGGACCTCACCCCGCTCCACCCGGAGATGGTGGTCACCGCGGTGGCTCTGGTGGTGCTTCTGGGGGACACCCTGGTTCGGAGCCGCGGCGCGGGGGGAGCCTGGCTGGTCCTGGGGCTCGCAGGGTTGGCGGGTGCGGGGGCCTTGGTGTGGACGGCCGGGCAGGCTTCCTTCGGGACCCTGTACGGACGAGACGGGCTCGCCAACGCCCTACAGCTGGTGGCCCTGGCGGTGGCGGCAGTAGGCCTCCTCCTGGCCCGGGACTACTTGGTGCGCACGGGGCTTGACCGGGGTGAGTACTCCGCCTTGCTCCTGGTGTCCACCGTGGGGGCCATGCTCATGGTGTCCAGCCACGACCTGCTGTTCCTCTTCGTGGCCCTGGAGACCCTGTCGGTGCCCCTGTACGTGCTGGCGGGGTTCGCCCGGGACAGCCGACGGTCGCAGGAAGCCTCCCTGAAGTACTTCCTGCTGGGCTCTTTCGCCTCCGGCCTGCTTCTGTACGGCGTGGCTCTGGTCTACGGGGCGACGGGGAGCACGGGGCTGGCGCGCCTTGCCGCGGCGGAGCCGTCGTTCCCCCTCCTGGTGGGCCTGGGACTGGTGGTGGTGGGGCTCGGGTTCAAGGCCGCGGCGGTGCCCTTCCACGCCTGGGCCCCGGACGTGTACGAGGGGGCTCCGGTGCCTGCGGTGGCCTTCATGTCCGTGCTGGCCAAGGTGGGGGCGGTGGGCGCCCTGCTCCGGTTGCTCCCCATCACCCTGCCGCACCTGGTTTCCGCGTGGCAGCCCCTCCTGAGCGCGGTGGCCGCGGCCACCATGGTGGTGGGCAATCTGGCGGCCTTGCGCCAGGCCAACCTCAAGCGGATGCTGGCGTACTCCAGCGTGTCCCACGCGGGCTACCTCCTCATCGGGGTGGCCGCGGGGAACGGGGCGGGCGTGTGGAGCGCGGTGTACTACCTGGCGGTGTACGCCGCCATGAACCTGGGCGCCTTCGGGGTCCTCACCATGCTGGAGCGGGCAGGGGTGGAGGCGGACGAGGTGGAGGACCTGCGAGGGCTCGCAGACCGGGCACCCGCGGCGGCGGCCGCCTTCGCCCTGTTCATGGCCTCCCTCACGGGCCTCCCCCCCACCGCGGGCTTCCTGGGGAAGTTCTACCTGTTCACCGCGGCCTTGCAGGCGGGGCTTTTGTGGCTGGCGGTGGTCGGGGTCCTCACCAGTGTGGTTTCCGTGGGGTACTACTTGCGGGCCGCCTACGCCGCGTACACGGGTCCAGGGAGGGCCGGGGTTCGCGTGCGGCCGGCTCCGTGGGCGGGACTGGGGCTGGGGGTGAGTGCCGCCGCTACCCTCCTGTTCGGACTGCTGCCCGGCCCCCTCACCACGTGGGCACAGCGGGTGGCGGCGCTTTTGCGGTGAACGCGGAGGGAGGTGGGGAGGTGGAGAAGTTCGACGCCATCGTGGTGGGTGCTGGCCCCGCGGGTGCGGCCGCCGCGGCCACCATGGCGCGGGCGGGGTTGAGCGTGGTCCTCCTGGAGCGGGGCGAGTACCCCGGCGCCAAGAACGTCATGGGCGGGGTGCTGTACGGACGGATGGCGGCGGAGGTAGTGCCGGAGTTCTGGACCCAGGGAGCTCCCATCGAGCGGGTGGTGGTGGAGGAGCGGGTATGGCTGGCCACGGAGGACGGGGCGGTGAGCGTGGGCCACCGCAGCCCGCACATGGCTGTCCACCCGGACGGTTGCCCCAACGCCTTCACCGTTCTGCGGGCCAACTGGGACCGCTGGTTCGCGCAGAAGGCGGAGGAAGCCGGAGCCTTCTTGGTGCCCGCGACCACCGTGGAGGACGTGCTGTGGCGGGACGGGCGCGTGGTGGGGGTGCGGACGGGGCGGGAGGAGGGAGACCTGTACGCGGACGTGGTGATCCTGTGCGACGGCGTGAACTCCGCCCTGGTACAGCGCGCGAAGTTGCGGGACCATCCCGTGGAACCCCACCACCTGGCCCTGGGGGTGAAGGAAGTGGTGGGCTTGCCCGGGGAGGTGATCGAATCCCGGTTCAACCTGGAGCCCGGGCAGGGGGCCACCGTGGAGATCTACGGTGCCGTGACCCAGGGGATGTCCGGGTACGGGTTCCTCTACACCAACCGGGACTCCGTCTCCGTGGGGGTGGGGGTACTGGTGTCCCACCTCATGCGGACCCGGATCCCTCCCTACGACCTGCTGGAAGGGCTCAAGCGGCACCCCCTGGTCCGGCCCCTGCTGGCGGGGGGGGAAACTCTGGAGTACAGCGCCCACGCCATCCCCGAGGGAGGCTTCCGGGCCATGCCGAAGCTGTACGGGGACGGCGTCTTGGTGGCGGGGGACGCGGCCATGATGGTGAACGGGCTACACCGGGAGGGCAGCAACCTGGCCATGACCGCGGGCCGGCTCGCAGGCGAGACGGTCATCGAAGCCAAGCGGCGGGGAGACTTCAGCGCCCGTACCCTGGCCCTGTACGCGGCCAAGTTGGAGGAGTCCTTCGTGTTGAAGGACCTCCGCAAGTACCGGAACCTGCCGGACCTGGTGGAGCGAAGGCCGGATCTGTTCACCACCTACGTGGAGCTGGCCAACCGGGCGGCGCACGAGATGCTCACCGTGGACGGAGTCCCCAAGCGGGACAAGCAGCGGAAGATCTGGCGGGAGGTGACCGCCCGCAGACCCTTGTGGCGCTTGGCCCGAGACCTGTACGAGGTCTGGAAGGCCGTGCGGTAGACCACCCCAAACATCGCGGGAGCGATTTTTGGGGGGTGAAGGAGGAAGGCCATGGACCGAGCCCAGCCCGTGACCCGGGTTGAGGACAAGCTGTACACGCTGCGGTGGAAGCACGACCGGGCCACCCACATCACCATCACCGACCCCCGCGTTTGCGTGGACCGGTGCGGGGACCAGTGGCGGCGCCCATGCACCACCTTCTGCCCCGCGAAGGTGTACGAGTGGGACCCGGAGCAGGCCCGGATCGTGGTGGCGTACGAGAACTGCGTGGAGTGCACCACCTGTCTGGTGGGCTGTCCCTACCGGGTCATCGACTGGAGGCCTCCCCGGGGGGGATTCGGGATCCAGTACCGGTACGGCTGACACAGCTCGGGGTGGGGCGGGTGAAGGCCGCGGCGGTGGTGAACCCGGTGGCGGGGCGCGGGCGGGCCCTGCGGGTCTGGCCCCGGGTGCGGGCAGCCTTGGTGGCCGCGGGGTGGTCCGTGGAGGAGGTGCGGTCGGAGGCCCCGGGCCACGCGGTAGAACTCGCGTGCCACCTGGCACGGTCCGGCACTCAGGTAGTATTGGCTGTAGGGGGGGACGGGACCGCCAACGAGGTCTCCAACGGCCTGGCCCGGGCGGAGGCCCTGGAGGCCGTGGCCCTGGGGCTGGTGCCCCTGGGCACCGCCAACGACTTCGCCGCGTGCTTGGGCATCCCGCAGGACCCTGAGGGTGCCACACGCGTCCTGCTGACCGTCCGCCCCCGACGAGTGGACGTGGGCCGCGCCAACGACCGGTGGTTCGTGAACGTGGCGGGAGTGGGGTTCGACGCGGAGGTGGCCAGGTGGGTGAACCACCACAGCAAGCTGGTGCGGGGTACCGCCATGTACGTGGTGGGCATCTTCCGCACCCTGGTGCGGTACCGGCCCACGGACGTGCGGGTCTCCCTGGACGGAGTGCCGTGGGACGCCCGCGCCTTCTTGGTGGCCGTGGGGAACTCGCCCGCCTACGCGGGGGGTGTGCGCATGTGCCCCGACGCATGGCCGGACGATGGGCAGCTGGAGGTGGTGCGCATCGGCGACATCCACAAGCTGGAGGTGTTCCGGATTCTACCCCTTTTGTACAGGGGCCGGCACCTCACCCACCCCAAGGTGGCACGTGCTGCGGCCCGGGAGGTGATGGTGGAGGCCCGCGTGCCTCTCGCGGTGCACGTGGACGGCGAACCCGTGGGCACGACCCCGGTCCGCTTCCGGGTGCAGGCCCGGGCCCTCCAGGTCCTCGCCCCGTGGTAGACCACCCCAAACGTCTTGCGGAAGCGATTTTGGGGACCCGGCCCATCGGTCCGAGGGCTTTTCCTGTACAGGCTCGGAGGGTGCCCTGAGGTGGAGACCTTGAAGGCGCCGGGTATCGTATGTAAGGGGAGGGTGCGCAGGCACCCCCCGGAATGTTTCCCGCGACCCCACGTCCAAGTCGTAGGAGGTGCTGGATGCGCGCAGTTGGCTGGATGGGCCTGGCTGTGATCCTGGCGGTGGGGGTGGCTCCGGCCGCCTCCGCGACTCCCGCCTTCCGGGGGCTGGCGGTGTACACTCAGTACCCGGCGCAGACCGTGCGGGCGGGCGAGCCGGTGTCCGTGAGCCTCACGGTCCGCAACTTCGGGCTGCCACCCCAGGTGGTGACCCTGCGGGTGGCGGAAAGCCCGGCAGGATGGCGTGCGCGTTTCCTGGCCGGCGGGCGGGTGGTGCAGGCGGTCTCCGTGATCCCCGACGGCGAGGCCAGCGTGACCCTCCGCCTGGAGCCGCCGAGGGGAGTGCGGGCGGGGACGTACCGGTTCCGGGTTCTGGCCCAGGGACAGGGTTCCAGCGCTTCCCTGCCCCTGGACATCACCCTGGGTCAGGTGTTGCCTCCCCGCCTGGGTCTGGAGGCGGAACTCCCCACCCTGCGGGGCCCCGCTACCTCCACCTTCCGCTACCGGGTGACCTTGCGGAACGACAGCGACCAGGACCAGCTGGTCCAGCTGGACGCCGAGGCGCCGCGGCGCTTCCAGGTGAACTTCACCCTCCTGGGCCAGCAGGTCACCAGCGTGCCCGTGAAGGCCGGGGAGTCCCGGGAGGTGGAGGTGGAGGTGAACATGCCCCAGGACACCGCCGCGGGAACGTACCCCATCACTGTGCGGGCGGCCGGCGGGGGAACCAGTGCCACCCTGCGGCTCACCGCCGAGGTCACGGGACGTCCGGAGCTGCGGGTGACGGCCCCGGAAGGGCGGCTGTCGGGCCGCGCGTACGCGGGGGCCACGGAGCCTCTGAAGGTGGTCGTGAAGAACGAGGGTTCCGCGCCCGCCCGCAACGTGTCCCTGTCCAGCTCCCCGCCCTCGGGGTGGGAGGTCACCTTCGAGCCGGACCGCATCGACGAGATCCCGCCGCGGGGCGAGAAGGAAGTGACCGCCCGGGTGCGGCCCTCCCCTCGGGCCATCGCCGGGGATTACATGGTCACCATCACCGCCAGCGCCACGGAGGGCTCCGCCTCCGCGGACTTCCGGATCACGGTGCTCACCCGTACCCTGTGGGGGATCGTGGGGGTGATCCTGATCGCGGCCGCCCTGGTGGTGGTGGGCCAGGCGGTTTCCCGATACGGAAGGCGATGAGCGCGGCGGTCGAGACCTTCGGACTCACCAAACGCTACGGGGAGCTGGTGGCGGTTCAGGACCTCAACCTGCGCCTGAACGCAGGAGAGGTCTTCGGCATGCTGGGCCCCAACGGCTCGGGCAAGACCACCACCATCCTCATGCTGCTCGGCCTCACGGAGCCTACCTCGGGCAGCGCCCGGGTCCTGGGATGGGACCCGACCCGGCAGCCCCTGCAGGTCAAACGCCGGGTGGGGTATTTGCCGGACTCCGTGGGTTTCTACGACGAGCTCACCGCGTGGGAGAACTTGCGCTACACCGCGGCGTTGAACGGGCTGTCCTCCCCGGAGGCCAACCGGCGGATCGCGGAGGTCCTGGAGCGCATGGGGTTGCAGGACGTGGCCCACCGGAAGGTGGGGACCTTCTCCCGGGGGATGAAGCAGCGCCTGGGGCTCGCGGACGTGCTCCTGAAGCGGCCCCAGGTGGCCATTCTGGACGAGCCCACCCTCGGTCTGGACCCGGAGGCGGCGTTGGAGTTTCTGGAACTCATCCGCACCTTGAAGCGGGACGGGCTCACCGTGCTCCTGGCCTCGCACCTGTTGCACCAGGTGCAGACCGTGTGCGACCGGGTCGGGCTGTTCCACCGCGGCCGCATGGTCCTGGAGGGGACCGTGGACGAACTGCGGGAGCGGGTCCTGGGCGGCGCGTACCGGATCCACGTGCAAGCCCGGGGTCCGAGTATGGAGCGGGTGCTGGCAGACGTACCGGGAGTGGTGCGGGTAACCCGCACGGACGGCGACACCTACCGGGTGGAGGCCCGGGTGGACTGCCGGGCGGAGATCGCCCGCCGGGTGGTGGCCTCCGGGGAGCTGCTCGCCCTGAGCGTGGACCGCCCGGGGCTGGACGAGGTGTACGCCCGGTACTTCCAGCAGCTGGAAGCCCAGGCGGGAGGTGCCGCATGACCACACAGGTGGCGGAAGCCGGGGCCCAGGCCGCGGCGCGGAGGGAGGGCTCCCCGTGGACAGGACTGTGGGCGGTGGTCTACAAGGAGCTGGCGGACCACCTCACGGGCGTGCGCATGCAGATCCTGGAGACCCTCATGCTCCTCACCGCGGTGGGGACGGTGTACGCGGCCACCCAGAGCATCCGCCAGACCATCGGGGAGGACCCCTTCCTGTTCCTACGCCTGTTCACCACCTCCCGGGAACCTTTGCCTTCCTTCGTGGGCTTCCTGGGGTTCCTCATCCCCCTCACGGCCATCGCCCTGGGCTTCGACGCCATCAACGGGGAGTACAACCGCAGGACCCTGGGCCGGGTGCTCAGCCAGCCCATCTACCGGGACGCCCTGATCCTGGGCAAGTTCCTGGCGGGGCTGGCCACCCTGACCATCACCCTGGTGGCCCTGTGGGTGGTGGTGACGGGGATGGGGCTGTTCGTGCTGGGGATCCCGCCCGGTGGGGAAGAGGTGGCGCGGGGGCTGCTGTTCCTGGTAGCCACCCTCGCGTACGCGGGGATCTGGATGGGGTTGGCCATGTTGTTCTCCGCGATCTTCCGTCAGCCGGCCACCTCCGCCATGACCGCCATCGCGGTGTGGCTGTTGTTCGCGGTGTTCTGGGACATGCTGGCGGCTTTGATCTCGCAGGCCCTGCGGCCCACCCAGTACGGAGGGGTGGCGGAGGAGCTGGCCCAGGCCCGGCTGCACCTGCTCCTGGCGCGGTTTTCGCCCAACACCCTGTACGCGGAGACGGTGATCGCCCTGCTGAACCCCGCGGTCCGGTCCCTGGGCCCGGTGCTCATCACCCAGCTGGAGGGCGCGGTGCTGGGCACTCCCCTCCCCCTGGGGCAGAGCCTGTTGATCGTCTGGCCGCAGTTCACCGCCCTGGTGGCGGTGGTGATCCTCCTGTTCGCGGCCACCTACGTGCTGTTCCAGAGGCAGGAGGTCCGGGCTTAGAACACCCCAAGAATCGCGGAGCGATTTTTGCCCACCCCGGTCCACCGGTCGGGGGGCTTTTTCGGGACCCGTCCCGAGCCGCGCGCAGGCGGCCCATGGTCATTCCATCCACTCCGTCTCGTAGGCCGCGGTGCGGGGGACCACGCACAGGAACTCCGCGGGCGCGGGGCCCACGTTCTCGTAGCGGTGGGCCGCTCCCGCGGGAATGAACACCACGTGGCCCGGGCCCACTTCCCGCACCTCCGCGCCGAGGGTGAGGCGGATGCGGCCGGACAGCACGTACTGCTCGTGCTCCACCGCGGGGTGGCGGTGGAGAGGGATGCAGCCCCCGGGTTCCAAGGTGAATTTCCGCAGGACGAAGTTCTCCGCCCCCTCCACGGGCCCCACCAGCACCTGCACCCAGGCACCCTTGGCCCTCTCCACCGGGCGGGCCTCCGCTTCCTGTGCGGGTCGGACCATTCCTTTCGCGGACACCGGCCACCTCCTACTTGCTACTACGAGAACTCGAAGGCTACCTTGAAGGCCCGTACCCGGGACTTGCCCAAGGCGGTGCGCAGGGCGTCCCCGTAGCGGGACAGCGGGAACCGGTGGGTGACCAGCCGGGACAGGTCCAACCGGCCCTCCGCCATCCACCGCAGGACCAGTTCCAGGGTGCGGACCTTTTGCCCTTCCCACGTCTCCACCCCGTACGCGTAGCTGCCCGTCACCCGGAGCTCCTTCAGCCACACGGGCGTCCAGTCCACTCCCTTGGGCAGGGACGCCAGCCCCAACACCACCACGGTCCCCTTCGGGCCCGCCAGCCGGAGGCTGTCGTCCAGGCTGCGGCCGGACCCCACGCAGTCCGCCACCAGGCGGGCACCGCCCACCACAGACCGCTTGCCCAGCATGGGCTGGAGCAACCGGGCTCCCAACAGCTCCGCCAGGGCGTCGTAGTGGCCGTCCGGGCCGCGCAGGCACACCGCGTGGTGGGCTCCCAGCTGGAGCGCCTGCTCCGCCTGGAAGGGGTACTTCACCAGGGCCACCACGCGGGAGCTTCCCCCGAGGGCCCGCAGGCAGGCCACCACACACTGCCCGATGACCCCTCCTCCCACCACCAGCACGGTGTCGCCCTCCGCGGGACGCCACCGCAGGAGGGCGTGGAGGGCACACGCCGCGGGCTCGCTCAGCAGGGCGTTGGAATCCGTGACCGCGTCGTCGAGGGGGAACACCTGGGAGCGGTGCGCCACGAAGCTTTCCCCCCAGCTGCCACCGGTGTCGCGGCACGCCCCGATCATGAGCCCAGGACTCACGTGCCCTTCCGTGACCCGCAGGCACAGGTGGTAGTCCCCTTGGCGGCACGGGTCGCACACCTGCGAGATCCCGCGGGCCACACATGGCAGCACGGGCTCCACCACCACCCGCTGGCCGACCTCCACGTCCCGCACCTGGGGGCCCCGCTCCACCACCACGCCCACGTTCTCGTGCCCGGGCACGAAGGGGAAGGAAGCAAAGGGGGAGGTGGAGGGGCTGGCCTGCAAAGTCACCAGGTGCAGGTCGCTCCCGCAGATCCCGCCCAGGCGGGTACGCACCCGGACCCAGTCCGGGCCGGGGAGGGGAGGGGAGGGCATCTCCACGAGCCGCAGGGGCGAGAGCAGGCTCCAGTACGCGGGCTCCCACGCCGCCCCGGCCGCTCGGGTGAGGAGGTATCGGGGCACCGTGGGGTGGAAGGCCAGAGCCCGCATCCCCGCTATTCCATGGGGACCTGGCGGATGAACCCTCGCTCCAGCCGGTCGAAGATGTCCCGCAGGTTCGGGCCCGTGATGGTGAGACCGTGGTTTTTCAGGCCGACCACCGCGCGGCCGGGGTCGGAGGCCTGCCGGACCAGGTCCGCCACCGCCTGGGCTAACTGCAAGGTCCCGCACGGGTAGTTCACGGGGGTGGAACGGACCCCTTCCATCCAGGCGTGCACGTGCACGATGGCGCCGACCTGGGGGTGTTCCGTGTAGATCATCCAGTGCTCAATGGCGTCCACGGAGACCCGGCGGGGCTGTACGTGGGGCGGCACGCTGAGGATCATGGCCGCCCGGTCGGGGTCGAAGCCCTTGACCAAGAGCATGTCCCGCCCCACCACCCGCATGTTGGCCTTGTTCACCCCACTGGCGCTCATCCAGAACCGCTGGGCGTCCTTCCGGACGCTGAGGTTGCCGTAGCTTAAGCCTCCAATGCCGTAGAGCAACTCGATGTGCCGGAGGTCCCGGGCGGACAGCAGCTGGTCGATGGGGAACGGGGCGGGCAAAAGCCCCAGGGCGTCCAGCCGGAGCCCAGCTTCCGACAGCTCCCGGGTGAGCTCGTCTCCCTCCCACAGCTCCTGGGGTAGGTCGGGTTCGAACACGTTGTCGATGACCAGCTGCGAGCACGCCAAGGGCTGCAGCCGCTGGTACACCTGCTCGAAGTACTCCCCGTTCGCGAAGGTGCCCGAGACCGGGTAGTACCCTTGCTCGAGGGTCACGAAGTAGGTCCGCACTCCTTCCGGCCCCTGCACCAGGTACACGCACAGGTTGGCCAGGGACCGCACCAACAAGGGATATCCCGCCCGCAGCACGTCCTCGGGGGGTTGGGGGTCGAACACCACCGCCACCACGAAGGTGGCCTTCGCACGGCGCCGGTAGGCCCGGGGTTTGGCGGGGTTCACGAAGTTGAACACCAACCGCAAATCACCGTCCCCTTCCGCCAGGAAGCGGTGCCCGTGTCTCTCGAAGGCGGCCTGCACGCCTTCCCGGAAGGTCTCCAGCACCGCGTGGTACGGTTGCCCCGCGAAGCTGAACAGCAGAGGCTTGCTCTCCTCGGCCTCCCGCATCGCCCGTAACCGTTCCCGCACAAAGATCAAATCCATGGCCATGATACTCGGTCGCACCCGCAAGGCTTCACACGTTTTTCTTCGCCACGGGGACCGCCCTTCCCTACGGGCCTGTCCGGAAAAACCCTCCGGCAGAGACGGACCGGGGTGGTCTACCGCGCAGACGACCCCCGAAGGGTTCGCGGCGCCCTCCACAGGAATGCCGCGGAGGCGGCGAGGAGGACCAGGGCCGCCAGCTGGCCGAGGGCGAAGGGCCCCAGCACGCGCTGCTCCGAGCGGAGCAGGTCCAGGCCGAAACGCACCGCGGAGAGCACCGCCACGGTCTTCCAGAAGACCTCCCCGGGGAACCGCCGGCGGGGCAGCCAGCGTTGCACCAGGGCGAACAGGACCAGGGAGGTGGCGATCTCGTACAGCTGGAGCGGGTGACGCGGGGCGTCCGGCGCCGTGGGGAACACCACGCCCCACGGGAGGCTGGTGGGGTCCCCGTACAGCTCGCCGTTCATGAAGTTGCCGAACCGCACCAGGGCGTTCGCTAGGGGAATCCACGAAGCGCACGCGTCCGTGAAGGACCACGGCGAGATGCCTTCCCGGCGGGCCAGCCACGCCGCGTACAGCAGCCCTGCCGCGATGGCCCCGTGAGACGAGAGCCCGCCTCGGTCCACCCGCAAGATCTCCACCGGGTCCGCCAGGTACGGCCCCGGGTGCGAAAGCACGTAAGCCAAGCGAGCGCCCGCGAACAAGGTCACCACGAAGGACAGGAGCACCCGGTCCGGGAGGTCCCGCGGCAGACCCACCGTGGGGGCTGCCCGCCGCGTGAGCCATACCCCCAGAAGAATGGAGGCAGCCATCATCACGCCGTACCACCGCACGGCCAGGGGTCCCAGCTGGAAGAGCACCGGACTCACGGCCCCATTGTACGATGGAGCGGAAAACCGAACGCGGGAGGCGGTGCATGGCTTCGCCGAGCTGGCGTGTGGAGCTCATGCGGGTGGCGCAGGGGAGAGCGCCCGCGGACCTTCTGGTCGCGGGAGGGACGGTGCTGAACGTGTACACGGGGGAGCTGATGCCAGGCTGGGTGGTGGCATGCAAAGGAGAACACGTGGCGTACGTGGGGCCTGCCCAGGAAGGTCTCGTGGGCCCTGGAACGCAGGTGTTGGACGCGGCAGGGCAGGTGGTGGTCCCGGGTCTCGTGGACGGCCACACCCACCTCTTCGGCGCGCGTTATAGCCCGCACGCGGCCGTCCCCGCGGCCCTGGCAGGCGGGACCACGTGCCTGGTCACGGAGGCCTCGGAGCTGGCGTACGTGGCGGGGGAGGTGGGGCTGCGGGCGGCCCTGGAGGCCCTGCGGGGGCTTCCCGCCAGGATCTACGCTACCCTCCCGCCCCTGGCCGCCACGCTGCCGGAGCTGGAGCGGGCGCCAGCCCTGGAGGTGTACCAGGACCTGCTGCGGGACCCCCTGGTGCTGGGCCTGGGGGAGGTGTACTGGGGAAACCTGGTGCTGCGGGAGGACCCGAGGCTCGTGCAGCTCGTGGAACTCACCTGCGAGGCAGGCAAGGTGGTGGACGGACACGCCGCGGGTGCCCGGAGGGGACGGTTGGCCGCGTACGCCGCGGCGGGTGTGACCTCTTGCCACGAGCCCACCACCGCGGAGGAGGTGGTGGAGCGGCTGCGGCTCGGGTACCACACCCTGGTACGGGAGGGGAAGATCCGTCAGGAGCTGGAAGCGGTGGCCTCGGTGTGGCGCCACGGCGGTGTGGACCTGCGCCGCCTGTGTCTTGTGACGGACAGCATGGGTGCCCGGGAGATTCTGGAGGACGGCTACATGGACGCTGTGGTGAGGAAGGCGGTACGCCTGGGCATGGACCCCGTGGCCGCGGTCCGTGCCGCCACCCTGGCCCCCGCGGAGCGGTTCCGGCTGGACGACAGGCTCGGCGGACTCGCCCCGGGCCGGTACGCGGACTTCAGCCTGGTGCCGGACCTCCGGGACTTCCGCCCCACCCTGGTGGTTCTGGGCGGGCGGGTGGTGGCGCAGGACGGGAAACCCCTGGTCACCGCGCAGTCCCATCCCTACCCGGAAGTCCTTTTGCACACCCTACGGGGGGCAGTGCCCCCGCCGGAGGCCTTCCGGGTCCGGGCGCCGCAGGGGGACAAGCGGGTACGGGTGCGGGCGGTGCGAATGGTCACGCACTTGGTCACTCAGGAAGGCGAGGTGGAGATCCCCGTGCGGGACGGGCAGCTGGCTCCTGACGGGGACGTGGCCTTGGTGGCGGTCCTGGAGCGGGAAGGCCAGGGCGGCCCCTTCGTGGGGTTTCTCGCCGGGTTCGGCCTGCGGTGGGGCGCCTGCGCCACCAGCATGGCGTGGGACAGCCCGCTGTTGGTGGCGGTGGGTGCCACCCCGGAGGACGTATACGCCGCCTTCTCCCGGTTGGTGGACTTGCGGGGCGGGGTGGTGGTGTGTGCGGGGGGAAGGGTCCTGGCGGAGCTGGCGGCGCCCGTGGCGGGGGTGCTTTCCCCGGAGCCCCTGGAGGAGGTCGCCCGTCAGGAGAACGCGGTGGACCATGCCTTGCGGGAACTAGGCGCCCGCGGGCCGCGCCCCTCCCTCAGCGTGGACGTCCTCACCGGCTTGGCCATCCCGCACCTCCGCGTGTGCCACCGGGGTTACGTGCGGGTGCGGGACGGCGCGGTGCTCGGGCTGTGGCCGGAAGGTGCTTGACACCCGGGGGCGGAGCTGGTAGCGTTCGGTCAACAGGACAAGTGAATAGCAACACCCTTATCCAGAGTGGGCGAGGGACGGGCCCGATGACCCCCGGCAACCTACCGGCGTTCCGCCGGCAAGGTGCCAACTCCCGCGGAAGGCATTCCGAGAGATAAGGGCGGTTGTTGCCCTCCGCGGCTGGATTCCGGTGGATGTTGCATTCGCCGGCATCGGCGCTGGAGGGTTTCTCGTTGTCTGGAGGATCCATGCGGGTGCGGGTGACGGTACCGGCCACCTCCGCCAACCTGGGGCCTGGGTTCGACTGCCTGGCCCTGGCCCTGGGCTTGCGGAACGAGGTGGAAGCCACCCTGTCGGAGGAACCGCGGGTGGAAGTGCGCGGGGAGGGGGAAGGCGTGCTGCCGTGTGACGAGGGCAACGCGGTGTACCAGGCCGCGCAGGCCTTGGCCCGGCGGGCGGGTGCGGGCGGGGTGGCTTTCGCCTTCCGGTGCACCAACCGGATCCCCTTGGACCGCGGGTTGGGCAGCAGCGCGGCCGCCCGGGTGGCGGGGATCGCGGCGGCCAACCGGCTTTTGGGAGACCCTCTGGACTTCGCCTCGCAGGTGCAGCTGAGCGTGGACCTGGAGGGCCACCCGGACAACGCCGTGGCCTGCTGGCTGGGAGGCCTCACGGTGTCGGTCCGGGACACCCGCGGGGGCGTGTTCTGGCAGCGGCTGGTGCCGCAAGGGCTGCCGGGGGTGGTGCTGTGCGTCCCGGAGGTGCGGGTGTCCACGGAGCAGGCCCGGGCGCGGCTGCCCCGGACCGTAGCCCTCGAGGAGGCGGTGTTCAACGTGGGGCGCGCCGCGCTGCTGGTGGCGGCGCTGTGTGCGGGAGACCCACAGGCCCTGGCGGTGGCCACCGAGGACCGCCTGCACCAGCCCTTCCGGGAGGCCCTGGTACCGGGGATGTCAGAAGCCCTGGCGGCGGCCAGAGAGGCGGGCGCGTGGGGCGCGGTGCTCAGCGGGGCCGGCAGCAGCCTGCTGGCCTTCTGCCCCGCGGAGCGGGCGGAGGACGTCGGGCGGGCCATGTGCTCCGCCCTGGCGGCCCGAGGGGTGGGCAGCCGGTGGCTGGTGGCTCCCCTGGACACGGAAGGAACGGTGGTGCGGGACACACGGGAAGGAGGTGGAACGTGGGACGGGTAGCGTTCTTGCGATGCCGGGCGTGCGGTGCTCCCCACGCGGTGGGTCCCGAGTACGTGTGCGAGCGGTGCTTCGGTCCCTTGGAGGTGGAGTACGAGGAGGCTTCTCTGCGGGAGGCCACGCGAGAGCGGATCGCGTCCGGTCCCCGCTCCATCTGGCGGTACCGGGCCTTGCTGCCCGTGGAGCCCGAGGAGGACGGGCTGCAGCCGGGCTTCACCCCCTTGGTGCGGGCGCGGCGCCTGGGAGAGCTTCTCGGCCTGCGGTCCCTGTACCTGAAGAACGACACCACCAACCCCACGTGGTCCTTCAAGGACCGGGTGGTGGCGGTGGCGGTGGCCGCGGCGCGGGCCTTCGGGTTCGAGGTCCTGGCCTGCGCGTCCACGGGGAACCTGGCCCACGCAGTGGCCGCCCACGCGGCCCGGGCGGGGATGCGGGCGGTGGTCTTCGTCCCCCAGGGCCTGGAGGCGGGGAAGATGCTGGCCACCGCGGTCTACGAGCCCACCGTGGTGGAGGTGGAAGGGACATACGACGACGTCAACCGACTGTGTACGGAGATCGCGGGGGAGCACCCCTGGGCCTTCGCCAACATCAACGTCCGCCCGTTTTACTCGGAAGGCTGCAAGACCATCGGCTTCGAGGTGGCGGAGCAGCTGGGCTGGCGCCTCCCGGACCACGTGGTGGTGCCGGTGGCCTCCGGCAACCTCTTCGTGAAGACGGAGAAGGCCTTCTCCGAGCTGCTCCAGCTGGGCTTGGTGGAGGGGAAGATGCCGCGGCTGCACGGCGCCCAGCCCGCAGGGTGCGCTCCCATCGCGGACGCCCACCAGCGGGGCGCCTCCCAGGTCACGCCCACGAGGCCGCAGACGGTGGCCAAGTCCCTGGCCATCGGCAACCCCGCGGACGGCTTTTACGCGCTGCAGACCGTGCGGCGCACGGGCGGGGTGTTCCAGGTAGCCACGGACGAGGAGATCGTGGAGGGCATGCGGTTGCTGGCGCAGACGGAGGGCATCTTCGCGGAGACCGCGGGCGGGGTCACGGTGGCGGTCCTGCGGAAGCTGGCGGAGGCGGGAGTCTTCGGCCCCGACGACGTGGTGGTGGCCCTCATCACGGGGGCGGGGCTGAAGACCGTGGAGGCGGTTTCCGAAGTCGGCCGTCCCGCCATCCGCATCCGCCCCACCCTGCGGGACTTCGAGCGGCAAGTCCTCGCGGCGGTGTAGGAGCAGGAAGGGACAGAGGGGGCGGCGAAGTGGGCCAGCCGGGCCCGACAGGTCGTCGGCCGGGTGCGGGATGAGTCTCGTGGTGGAGCCTGCCAAGCCGCAGGACGAGCCGGAGATTCAGCGGCTCGTCAAGTCCGTGCTCCACGAGTTCGGGCTCCCCTTTGACGCCGCGGTGGCGGAGGAGCTCACCAACCTGGAGGAACACTTCCCCCAACCCCGTTCGGTGTTCTTCGTGGCCCGCATGGACGGGCGCGTCGTGGGCACCACCGCGGTGAAGGAGGCCGGCAAGGGGCGGGCGGTCCTCAAACACCAGTACGTGCACGCGGACTACCGGCGGCGGGGCATCGGGGCGAAGCTCCTGGACGCGGCTCTCGTGTACTGCAGGGTGTGCGGCTACCGGGAGGTGGACCTGGAGACCGCTCCGTGGATGCAGCAGGCCCAGCGGCTGTACCGGTCCCGGGGGTTCCGGGAGGTGCAGCGGGACGAGCAGGCGGTCCGGTACCACCTGGTCTTGGCTCCCTGACGTGGCGCGGCCTTCCCCGGATCCGGCCCAGGCGCTGGAGCGCATCTCCGGGGAGATCCGCTCGTGCACCCGGTGTCCCCTCCACCAGCACCGCAGCCACGCGGTGCCCGGAGAGGGCCCCGCGGACGCGCCGATGCTGTTCGTGGGCGAAGGGCCCGGGGCGGAAGAAGACCAGCAGGGCAGGCCCTTCGTGGGTGCCGCGGGCCGCCTCCTGGACAAGCTGCTGGCCAGTATCCGGGTTCCCCGAGAGCGGGTGTTCATCACCAACACCGTGCGGTGCCGTCCGCCGGGCAACCGGGAGCCCCACCCCGACGAGGTGGCCGCGTGTCTGCCGTACCTGGTCCGGCAGATGAGCGTGCTGCAGCCCCGGGTGGTGTGCCTGCTGGGCGCCACCGCCACCCGGGCTCTGTTGGGGTCGGACCAAAAGCTGAACCACGTCCGGGGGCGGGCCATCCGGGAAGGCGGCCGCTGGTGGTTTGCCACCTACCATCCTGCCGCGGCCCTGCGCAGCGCTTCCCTGGCCAGTGCCCTGCAGGAGGACTTCCGACGCCTGCGGCGCCTGGTGGACGTGGAGTGGGGGACGGAGGACCCCGGACGGTGGAAGGCGGGGGCCGTGCAGAAGATTTTCATGGGGGAGGAGACCGCGGAGCCGGTGGTGGTCTCCCACGACGCCACGCTGCGGGTCAGCTGGGAGGTCCGGGGTGTGCACCCCGTGTTCCGCACGGAGTCGGCGCTGGTGGAGCTGCTGCGGCGCTTCCTCCTGCGTCAACAGAGGGCCGCGCAGGTCCGCACGGTCCCGGAGATCCTCCACGTGGAGGCGGTGGATGACCGCGGCAGAGCTGTGGCCCCGGAGAGCCCGGAGTGCGTCCGCCTGCACGCGGAGGTCGCGCTTGTCGCGAAGGCTTGACCACAAAAGGTGCGACGCTACGTCCACTGCCCCCGAGTGCCGCCTGAGATGTTAGACATTTCCTGCTCCCCGTAATCACTTGGGGCCCGCTGCACACTGCTGCGAGATCGCCCCCGGGGCCTAGGTGTGTAAGCGCGTCACTCCCGGACGAACGCTGCTATGACGAATGCCGTGAGCGATTCCCACCCGGGCAAGCCTAGCGCCGGGCCGGAAACGTAGTCGCACACGTAGCGGCCGCCGGGCCGCGGAGTGCAGGGGTCCTGAAGCCGGTGCCCCGGCGGGGGAATATAGTCCCCCCAGCTGAACAAGCCGCCTCGGACGTGGTACTTGCCTACCCGTTCGCCTCGGCGGGACCACGCGGTCAGGAAGTCCTCGCCCGACTTCACAAGGAGCAACCAGGCGTCCCAGAGGAACACGCGCTCTTCGTGCGAGAGGGTGAGGCCTGCGGTGTGCTGGACCTCGGTGTAGAAGCGTCGTTTGTAAACGTAGACGCGCGACCCCGTGCTGGGAGGGTAGTCTATGAAGCCCGAGGACCAGGACGCGTGGAAGCGGACGGGGACGAACTGGGTCAGCCGGTCGCGGGGAAGCCGGTCCGCTGGAGCGCGGTCCCACATGAGAGTGTGCCACAGAGGATTCGCCTGGGTGTTCAGTCTCCAGTCCCAGATGCGGAGCACGCGCCACCGGAAGTCCCACTGGTGGGGGACGCCGCGGGCGGCGAGGACGGGCAGGAGGGGCACGAGCAGGCCGCGGCCGGGGATGGGCTGGGGCGGCTCGGGGAGGGGGAGGCGTCTGTTGTTGTAGAGGAAGGTGGAGCTTCCGGCGGTGAAAGAGTAGTCGGAGCCGAGGAAGCGGACGGAGGCGGAGGTGGCGTCAGGGCTCATGTCCACGTGAGCGCCGAGGAGTTCGAGGGTGACGGGGAGGGGGGCCAGGAGGGTACCGCGGTGGGAGAGGTGGGGTCCGGTGGGGTAGGTGTAGAGGACGTAGTAGCCGTTGACCTGGAGGAAGGCCTGGCGGGTGGCCGAGGGGACCGGGGCGTGTGCAGCGGACGCGGTGGCGAGCAGGAGGGCGAGGAGGGCGCGCATGGTCAGCGGAGGTCGATGGAGACGTACTCGTCGCCGGGGCTGTCGCGCTGGACGGTGACCCGGTCTGGGGGGACGTTGCACTCCTCCGCGGTGTCGGAAGTGTCCCAGGGGCGGAGGGCGGTGAGGCTGCGGCCGAGGGCGGTGTGGAGCCAGTGGACGCCGAGGAGGTAGCTGCCGCTGCGGTAGTTGCGGCGGAGCTGGGCGATGGAGGTGACGCGCTTGAGGCGGTTCAATAGGCCGTCCGCCCGCCAGCTCGTGACCATAGTTCTACCGACCTGGCTACCCCAAGACCCGTCGATCCACTCGCCTTGGACGCGCAGCGCCACGTAGCCGTCGGCGGGCACGTAGAACTGGAGGAGTGCGTACTGCCCGGCCCGGAGCCTGCCGGGGTTCCAAACCACGTCATCTGGCCGGCGTCCGCCGTGCAGTGCGATGAAAGGTGCCCAGTCGCCGTAGCGCTGGCTGTACTGAATTCCCGCGTCCACGGTGCTGTCCGGGCTCTCTCCCCACCCGCCCGTGTAGATGTGGATCGCGTTCACTCCTGGACGAACGCTGCGAGGACGAAGACCGGGAGCCGTTCCCATTGGGGCTGGGCTACGAGGCCGTCGAAAACCTCGTAGCACACGTAGCGGCCGCCGGGGCGGGGAGTACAGGGGTCCTTGGGTGGCCACATGTCGGGTGTGGGGACGAAGTCCCCCCATGCGCCCCGCTCGCTTCTGCTCACGCTGCCTCCTCCTGGCCAGGGGTTTCGGAACGCCTCCTCGCGACGGCGGGACCACGCGGCAAGGAAGTTCTCGCCCGACCTGACGTGGAGAAACCAGGCGTCCCACAGGAACACGCGCTCGTCGAAGTGCCGGAGGACAAGGCCAGCGGTGTGCTGGACTTCGGTGTAGAAGCGGTGTTCGTAGACCGGCCACCGCGCACCGGGGTGGTGGATCACCCGCCAGGACGCGTGGAAGCGGACGGGGACGAACTGGGTCAGCCGGTCGCGGGGAAGCCGGTCCGCTGGAGCGCGGTCCCACATGAGAGTGTGCCACAGAGGATTCGCCTGGGTGTTCAGTCTCCAGTCCCAGATGCGGAGCACGCGCCACCGGAAGTCCCACTGGTGGGGGACGCCGCGGGCGGCGAGGACGGGCAGGAGGGGCACGAGCAGGCCGCGGCCGGGGATGGGCTGGGGCGGCTCGGGGAGGGGGAGGCGTCTGTTGTTGTAGAGGAAGGTGGAGCTTCCGGCGGTGAAAGAGTAGTCGGAGCCGAGGAAGCGGACGGAGGCGGAGGTGGCGTCAGGGCTCATGTCCACGTGAGCGCCGAGGAGTTCGAGGGTGACGGGGAGGGGGGCCAGGAGGGTACCGCGGTGGGAGAGGTGGGGTCCGGTGGGGTAGGTGTAGAGGACGTAGTAGCCGTTGACCTGGAGGAAGGCCTGGCGGGTGGCCGAGGGGACCGGGGCGTGTGCAGCGGACGCGGTGGCGAGCAGGAGGGCGAGGAGGGCGCGCATGGTCAGCGGAGGTCGATGGAGACGTACTCGTCGCCGGGGCTGTCGCGCTGGACGGTGACCCGGTCTGGGGGGACGTTGCACTCCTCCGCGGTGTCGGAAGTGTCCCAGGGGCGGAGGGCGGTGAGGCTGCGGCCGAGGGCGGTGTGGAGCCAGTGGACGCCGAGGAGGTAGCTGCCGCTGCGGTAGTTGCGGCGGAGCTGGGCGATGGAGGTGACGCGCTTGAGGCGGTTCAATAGGCCGTCCGCCCGCCAGCTAACCATGGTGTGGCCCCTCTCCCGGCTACCCCAAGACCCGTCGATCCACTCGCCTTGGACGCGCAGCGCCACGTAGCCGTCGGCGGGCACGTAGAACTGGAGGAGCGCGTACCGGCCAGCCCTGAGCCTGCCAGCGTTCCACGGAACCCGGCCAAGTCCGTGCAGTGCTAGGAAGGGGGCCCAGTTGTTGAGAGGGCTGTACTGAACTCCGGCGTCCACGGTGCTATCCGGGCGCTCTCCCCACCCGCCCGTGTAGATGTAACCAGTGTCCTGACTAGCCATCCGGACCTGACCCAGGGAGGCGTCGGGCAGCCAGACGTTCGCGGAGAAGGCTGCGTACCGGTACAGACCCCACCACGGGCCGGAACCCGGCCACGAGAGCACCCTGCGGAAGCTGCCACTGGTCTCCAGGTTGCACGGGGGCGGGACCCAGCCGGAGGGCGGAGTGGGGACGGGGGTCGGTCCGGCGGCGGGACCGAAGTTCCCTTCAGGCAGCGAGAACTCGCTGCCGTCCGGCCAAGCGTACCGCCCGCCCAGCGGACGGGCGAACTGGACCTGCTGTTTGAGTTCCGGGCGGTTGACGTGCACGTTCCCGTGCTGGTCTAGATTGTCCAGTATCGGAAGGGTGTGTACACTTCATGGGTTTGGCGCCTGATCATGATCTTTTCTCCCCGTGATTCCCCAGAACAGCTCGGCAGGCGGGCGGCCCCGGGTTCGGTAGCCCGTGTGGGGCCGGCGGTGGTTGTAGAACTCCAGGTACCGGTCCAGGGCGGCCTGCAAGGCCCGCAGGTGGG
>Ga0272447_1000082_pt1 | contig 66087 bp, 56 predicted proteins | sample YNPCB0133_FD_194589 | JGI IMG/M metagenome (GOLD analysis project Ga0272447, IMG submission 194589) | Hot spring microbial mat communities from Yellowstone National Park, WY, United States - YNP-CB-013-3 | ecosystem: Environmental > Aquatic > Thermal springs > Hot (42-90C) > Sediment | place...
GCAACCTCACGCGCGCGTGCTGCGCAGCGACGGTAAATACATTAACCTGGTGCTGAAGACCGCGCACCTCTTCGTCTGTCGGGGGTGCTGCTGCGGACATGTGGAGCGCGGCCATGCGCCAGTGCCCGAAGCCCGCTATCACGACGAGTGGGAAAGGCGCCGGCTGCGCCAGCGCGTCCACCTCACGATCGGGGGATGCCTGGGGCCGTGTCCGCTGGCCAACGTCGTGATGCTGAACTTCGCCGGCAGCGCCCTGTGGTTTCAATCCATGAACGCCGAGTGGCAGGTGACGGCGCTCTACGACTACATCGAGGCGATGCTCTCCGCCGACCACCTGCTGCCCGTCCCCGAGCCGCTTCAGCCGTTCGTCTTCAACTTCTACGCTTGGCAGAGCGCGGGCGCGCCGACGGTGCCAGTCCAGGCTGACCACGCGCCGATCGTCGCGCCCATCGTCGTGCTTTCTCACGCCGACACCGATCTGCTGGCTGTAGAACGCGCAAAGACGCTCCTGCCGGTGGATTTCCCAACGGTCTCTGCGCATCCGCTGGAGCCGCTGCGCGACTCGGAAACGTGGCAGCGCTTTAGCCGCGATGTGCTGCGCGATGCGCAGTTGGTCGTGGCTCGCGTGGAAGGCGGGTTGGAGAACGCGCCACAACTGCGCCGGCTGGCCGACCTCTGCCGCGCAGCAGACCGCGCGCTGATCGCCATCTCGGCCATTCAACCGGACCCACAGCTCGACGCGATCTCCACCGACCCGGCAATCGCCAGGGAGATATACACATACTTCCAGGAGGGCGGCCCGGAGAACATCGCCCAGGCGCTGCGCTTCGCCTGCGATCACTACTTTGCTACGGACTATGGCTTTGAGCCGCCGCGGCCACAGCCAAAGTGGGGGCTTTACCATCCCAAGCTGGGTTACGAGATCGACATCCAACGCTGGCGCGCGCACGCCGCGCCAGACCGCCCGACGATCGGGGTCATGTTCTACCGGGCGCACTGGCTGAGCAACAACCTGGACTTCGTTGACGCGCTGGTGCACGCGCTGGAAAGCCAAAACGCGCATGCGCTGCCGTTCTTCGTGAGCAGTCGCAACGACTTAGAACACATCGTCGAAGCCCTCGACCTTGGGAGGACACAGCCGCTCGATGTGCTGATCACCACCACCAGCTTCACCCTCGCCCCCAGGGTGGTCGAACGCGCGCCCTTCCCCATCCTGCAAGCCATCACCAGCGGCGGAACTCGTGAGCACTGGCAGGCCTCAGGCCGCGGCCTTGGTCCGCTGGACACCGCGATGAACGTCGTGCTGCCGGAGTTCGACGGTCGCGTGATCACGGTGCCGATCAGCTTCAAGCGCGAGCAGCGCTACGCACCCGATCTGGAACGCGCGGCGCGCCTGGCGAGGCTAGCCGTGGGCTACGCGCGCCTGCGCCGCACGCCAAACGCCGAGAAGCGCATCGCGTTCGTGCTCACCAACAGCAGCGCCAAAGCCGGCAAGATCGGCAACGCCGTGGGCCTGGACGGGCCGGCTTCGCTCATTTGCATCCTGCGCGCCATGCAAGCGCGCGGCTATGACATCCGCAAGCTGCCGGACTCCGCGGATGAACTGATGCACGCGCTCATCGCGCGCGGCAGCTACGATAAAGACTTCCTGGCCGACTTCCAAGGCCGCCAACTGCACGGCGTGCCGTTGGCGTGCTATCACGGTTGGCACGCCGAATTGACGGACCTGCAGCGCGATCACATGGACGCGCGCTGGGGTGGACCGCCCGGGCCGGCGTATGTGTGCGAAGGCGCATTGCGGTTTCCTGCGCTTGAGCTGGGCAACGTCTTGGTCGCCCTCCAGCCCCCGCGCGGCTACGGCGACGACCCAGATGCGATCTACCATGCGCCTGACTTGCCACCAACTTACCAATACCATGCGTTCTACCGCTGGCTCACCACGCCCCGCGAGGCAGGCGGCTGGGGCGCAGATGCGATCGTCCACATGGGCACGCACGGCACGCTAGAGTGGCTGCCGGGCAAGGGTGTTGGCCCCTCTGCCGATTGCTTTCCCGACGCGCTGATCGGCGATGTGCCCTTCCTCTACCCATACATCATCAGCAATCCCGGCGAAGCGGCCCAGGCCAAGCGGCGCACGCACGCCGTCATGATCGGCCACCTGATGCCGCCCCAAACCACGGCTGAGCTATACGGCGACCTGGCCGAGCTGGCCCAGTTGGTGACCGAGTACTATGCTTGCGAAGCGACCAGCCCGGATAAGCTGCCGCTCCTCCAATCACAGATTTGGTCGCTGATCCGCCGCGCCAAGTTGGACGGCGAGATAGGCGAAATCCTAAAGCGACGCAACGCTAAACACGCCCACGATTGGGATCCGACCCTCACGCCAGAAGGCATACCCGTGCGCATCGTCGAGCTGAGCGGCAAGGAGTTCGCCCACATGCTCGAAGATGTGGACGGCTACCTATGCGAACTCCAGGGGATCCAGATTCACTATGGGCTGCATACGCTGGGCCAAGCGCCGGATGGGGACGTGCTGCTTAACACGCTATACGCCCTCCTGCGCCTACCGAACGCCGACGTGCCCAGCTTGCGGCAGGCGGTGATACAAGCGATGAGAGACGCGCAAGGAGGGCTTGGCACAAGCCAGGTTGACATAGAGAGAGAAGCGGATGCCCTTGCCCTGGCGCTCCTGCGCGCCCTGGCCGCGGTCAATTTTGACGCTGCGCAGGTGACGCGCATCGCGCGCGACCGCTTGCCCGCCGGCCCAGGGTGCGATGCGGCGATTCAAGCGTTGCGCTACGCCTGCCAACAGCTCGTCCCGGCGCTGGCGCGCACTACCGACGAGATCACCCATCTGCTGGATGGGCTGGAGGGACACCCCGTCCCGCCCGGCCCTGCCGGCGCGCCCACGCGCGGCGCAGCGCATATCCTGCCCAGCGGGCGCAACCTTTACACCGTTGACCCGCGCGCCATCCCCAGCCCAACAGCCTGGGAGGTCGGCCAGCAGCTCGCTGAATCGCTCATCGCCCTCTACCGAGAGCGCGAAGGGACATACCCGCAGCGAGTTGGCCTGAGCGTCTGGGGCACGACGGCCATCCGCACGCAAGGCGACGACATCGCCCAAGTGTTGGCGCTGCTCGGCGTCCGACCGGTGTGGCAGCGCGAGAACCGCCGCGTCGTCGGCGTCGAGGTCATCCCGCTGGCCGAACTGGGCCGACCGCGCATTGACGTGTTGCCGCGCATCACCGGATTCTTCCGCGACGCGCTGCCGCACGTGATCGCGCTGATGGACGAGGCAATTCAGCGCGTCATCAGCCTGGACGAGCCGCCAGAGCAGAACTACCCGCGCAAACTCTACTTTGAGCGCATGGCCGCGCTGATCCGAGCAGGCATTGCGCCGGCGGAGGCAGACCGTCGCGCCCGCTATCGCATCTTCGGCTGCAAGCCCACGGCATACGGGGCCGGCATCCTGCCCTTGATCGAAGCCGGCAACTGGCAGGACGCGCAAGATTTCGCCCGCGCCTACGTCGCGTGGGGCGGCTACGCTTACACCCGCGATGCGGAGGGGATCGAGGCGCTGGATGACTTCAGCGCCGCCCTCGCCACGACTGACGTCGCAGCCAAAAACCAGGACAACCGCGAGCACGACTTATTCAACTACGACGATTACCTCCAGTACCACGGCGGCATGGTCGCCGCTATCCGTGCCCTGCGCGGCAAGCCGCCGCTTGCTGCCTTCGGCGACAGCAGTGACCCTTCCAAAGCGCGCGTGCGCACACTGAAGAGCGAGGCCATGCGCGTCTTCCGCGCCCGCGTGGTGAACCCTAAGTGGCTGCGGTCCATGATGAAGCACGGCTACAAGGGCGGCCTGGAGATGGCCGCGACGGTGGATTATCTGTTCGGCTACGACGCCACAGCGCAGGTCATGGAGGACTGGATGTACGTCGAGGTAGCCAAGCGCTACGTGCTGGATGCCGAGGCGCAAGCCTTCCTCAGGCGCAGCAACCCCTGGGCGCTGCGCGAGATCATCCAGCGCTTACTGGAAGCTATCGCGCGAGATATGTGGCGGGCCGACGATGCCATGCGCCAGCGCCTCTTAGACGCACTGAATGAGCTAAGCGGCGACCTGGAAGATTTTATGGATCGCGCCTGGCTGCGCAGCAGCGCAGTGCTGGGCTGAGCAACATCTTCTATCAAGCCCATCGGAGCAATCTCCCCCTACCAGTGCCCTGCCCCACCCTTTGTCATCCTAGAGAGTGAAGGATCTAAGCTGGCGCTCGGCTGAAGCGCTGGGAGTCGTCGGTGCCCCGCCCCACCCTGTCACCCTGAGCGCAGCGAAGGGTCTAAAGCCGCGGTTGGCTGAGGCGTTGCGGGGGTCACTCAGTTGTTGGCTTCGCAGGGTTCTGGTTGAGCGGGATTTTAGATGCTTCGCCGCCGCTCAGCATGACAAAGGAGGGCGGGATGTTTGGCCGCCGCACGGGGCTTCGCACATCTCGTTATAATACATCGTGATAATTACACTCAGCAATTTGCCTAAGCGGTGACGCGCCAGAATACGACAATGGGTCATGCGCGTAACTGCCTCTGTGTATGCAAAGAGAATCCACCTCAGCAGGCGAAAGTGAAAGCCACGAACTGCCGGTGGCGATCCGCGTAAAGCAACCGCCCAGGACGCGACGTCCACCCCGCCCAACCCGCGAGACCCCGCGCACGCAGCTCCTCCTTCCCAGTACGCGCGCTGGTTGGCTCAAGGTGACCGGCATAGGCTTGAGCATCGTGCTGGCGCTCGGCATCTCACTGTTGGGCCTACGCTTGCTCACCGCCAGCGATTGCCAGGAGTTTAGCGCCGAGCGCACAGCCGTGGCCATCGAGGGGTTCGGCATCGAAGTGCAACCCAGTGACCTGCTCGGCAGCTTCGGCGTCAAACTAAGCTGGCTGCGAGAGAAAAGCGACGCTGTTCAACTCGCGCTGAACAGCCTGCCGCCAACCCTGACGCCGGTGAGTCCGCCAGTGGCGATCCAGACGTGTAGTGTTGACCCGCGCCTCTCGACGCTGCGCATGCGCATCCCAGACGACTTGGCCGACCAGGCCGAGCTAGACCTATACGGCTGGTATGAGCAGACCAAGACTTGGGGCTGGCTGGGCGCAGAGCGAGTTCCAGACGCGCAAGAGGTCGTGGCGCGCGTCCCTCGTCTGCCGTCGCTTGCGGTGATGGTGAAAGTCGCGCCAATCGCGCCGATGATCGGCGCGGAGATGCCGCCCATCTCAGGCGACCCTGCTGCGGCTGCGCCGACCATCCCGCCTTATGTGAGCGAGGTTTACGCAGTCGGCGTATACCTGAACAACAGGGGAGGCTTGAGCGGCGAGGTCAGTAAGCTGTTCCGGCCAAATGGCAGCGCGGTGAGGGTCATCCCCCTCGTGCGCAATTGGGGCGTCTATGGCGACATCACACAGACATCGCTGAAAGCGATGCTCAGCAGCGAAGACCGCATTGCGATCCATGCCGACGCAATAATGAAGCTCGTGGATAGCAACGATTTGGCGAGCATAGCAATAGACTATCGCGGCGTGGAAGCAGCGCAAAGCGAGGCCTTTGCCCAACTTATCACTCTGCTGGGCGAACAGCTCGATAAGCGCGGCAAGTCTCTGTCTGTCGTCGTGCCCGCCCCCGCCAGTCGCCCCGATGCCCCTGGGCAGTTCGACGCCAGCGGATACGACCTGCGTCGCATCGGCCGTGCGACCAGCCGCGTTCTGCTCGACCTGACGACCCAGCCAGAAGCGCTCTACGGTGAGGCGCTGGACGCACTCATCCGGTGGGTCGCCGGACAGGTAGATCGCCACAAGCTACAGGTGGTCATCCCGACCCTGAGCGTTCAGAAAGATGCCCTGGAACGGGTCAGGCTGCTGGGGTTTTCAGAAGCGCTCGCCGAGCTGGGACCATTGCAACCTATTAAACCCGCCGTCCCGCCCGGCGCAAACCTCCGCCTATGGTGGCAGGAGCGCAGGATAGCGCCAGATGACGTCTTCTACGCGGAGCACGGCAAGGCGCTCCGCGTCACGCTGCTGAATAAGCGCGGCGTTCAGCAGACGATCTGGCTGAACACAGCGGCCAGCCTCAAAGAGGCGCTGACTCGCGTGCGGCAACATAATATCCGCGGCGTCGTCCTGCGCGGGCTAACCCACCCCGATCACGATGCGATTATCGCGCCATTCATCAGCCGGTTTGCCCAGGGGAACATCGCCACGTTGGAGGTGCCTGAGCCGGCGTTGAAGGTAGCCTTCGGGAATGGCACCCCGTTCAGCGTGCCCCTGGCCAGCGTGTCGAAGGGAGTGGCCGTCCAAGCGCCCGGCGGAGAAGGGGATTATCAGATAACGACGGCCTTTCAGAGCGTGCGGATGACTGCGCTGGGCACAGCCCAGGTGCGCGTGTCGGCGAACGCGCCGGCCGACGAGGCGCCCGCCGAGGACACATCGGTAAGCGAGACCACGCGCGCACTCGGTGGTGTGCAGTTCGAGCTGGGCGGCCACGTGAACGACCTGGGCCACGCTGTGCAGATGAAGTCGGCCGGCATGACCTGGGCGCGCACAGAGGTGCGCGATGAGGTCATCCCCGAAGCGTTTATCAACGGCGCGAAACAACAGGGCCTCAAGGTGCTCATCACAGCGGTCGGCGACCGCAACCGCGTGATGAACCTGAGCTATCGCGACCAATGGGTGCAGTTTCTGGCCAAGCTGGCCGCTGCCGGGGCCGATGCCATTCAGGTCTGGCACGAGCCGAACTACCAGTCGGAGTGGCCGGCGGGCCAGATCAACGGCGCCTCGTATGTTGATTTGCTCAAGCGCGCCTACTTCGCCATCAAGCAGGTCAACCCAAACGTCTTGGTGATCAGCGCCGGATTGGCCCAGACCTCGGGCGCCTATGGCGGCGGCTGCAGCCAGGAAGGGTGCGACGAGTTGGCCTTTCTGCGCCAGATGGCCAACCAGAGCGCGCAGGACTACATGGACTGCGTGGGGGTGAACTACACATCCGGGTCAGATGCGCCCAGCGCAGTTCAAAACAGCCGTCACTACCTGCATTCCTTCGAGCCACTGCGCAATACCTACCTCAGCGCCTTCAACGGCGTCCGGCCGCTCTGCTTCACCGCGCTGGGCTACATCACCAAGGAAGGGATCAGCGATCAGCTGCCCGCGGCCTATGCGTTTGCGACGAACATCACGCTCGCCGACCAAGCCGCCTGGCTGGGAGAGGCCGCCCGCATCGCCAAAGCAAGCGGCCAGGTGCGCTTGATGATCATCTGGAACGTGGATGCGAGGACGTGGATTCCCGACGATCCGGCTACGAATACGCCGGGTGACCCCCGAGCCGGCTATGCCATGATCCGGCCCGATGGGACATGCCCGGCTTGTGAGACGCTGCGCAGCGTTCTGAAATGAGCCGCTACACCTTTCATCCCAAATTGGAGACGCGCGGCGGGAGGAATCGCCGCCTGCTCTTAGGAGTAATCGCATTGGGCGCTTTTGCTACTCTCTCACTTGCCCTGCTAGGGTTTGGCATTTGCCTGTTGACCGGTGGCTGCTCGCTCGGCGCGCGCGCGCCGCAGGCCGAGCCGACGCCGTTCGTGCCGCTGGTGACCATCTACGCGCCGCAGCCGACTATTGCCCCTCCATCTGCGGCACAGCCACCGGCCACCAGCGTGCCGCCTGCGGCAGACAATCCCGCCGCGGCACAGCCGGCGACGATGGATCCGCGCGGCCGCATCGAGGGCATCCCAGACTTCGTCTGCCCCAACCCTCGTCCTGCGCCGGCCGGCTTCGGCTACGGCATTCAGAGCAACTGGCCGGTGGGCGACATCGGCTTGTTCAACTCGATCATGGCCGAGCAGCTCAAGATGGATTGGACGAAGGCGCAAGTGCGCTGGGCGGACTTTGAACCGGATGGACGCGGCCAGTATGCCCTATATAAATGGCAATTGCTGGACGCCTTTACCGCCGACGCCAACAAGAAGGGGTTACACATTCTGTTCGGCGTGCTGGACGCGCCAGCCTGGTCGCGCCCGCAAAACGCCTTCCCCGGACGACCGGACCTGCTCGGCCCCCCGGATAACTATGAGGACGCTCGCCTCTTCATTGAGAAACTTCTGGCGCGCTACAAAGGGTGTGTACAGGCCATTGAGGTATGGAACGAGATGAATCTTGACCGCGAATGGACGGTCGCCTCGCGCCAGATCAACGCCAGGGACTACGTGGCCTTCTTGGATGCCGTGGTGCCGACCATCCGCCAGATCGATCCCACGGTCATAGTGGTGATGGGCGCGCTTTCGCCCACCGGCGCCAACATCACCGAGGGAGGCGTGACGAAAGTCGTTGATGACCTGACCTACATGGATCAGTTCGTCGCCGCCGGCGGCCCCAGCCGCGTGGATTGCATCGGCGTCCACCTCAACGGCTACAACATGCCGCCCGACAAGGAGTGGAACGAGGGATATAACGACCCGACCGCCAAGTTCCGCGGCCCGTTCGACTCGCCACACCCTTCCTGGTCGTTCAAGAGCACCATGCGCTTATATTACGAGAAGACGCGCAAGCCGCTGTGCGTCACCGAGTTCGGCTGGGCCTCGATGGAGAACCTCAAGCGCAGCGACGGCACGCCGGTCCAGGGCGCGCCGCCCGGCTTCGACTTCGCCCTCGACAACACCGAACAGGAACAGGCCGAGTGGATCGTGCGCGGGTTTCAGATCATGCGCGAGAGCGGCTACGTGAAGTTCGCCATCGTCTTTAACCTGGACTATATCCAGAAGGTGGGCGGGGAGCCTGACCAGGAGAACGTCGCAACCTATAGCATCACCCGCCGCGATGGCTCGCCCCGGCCGGCGTTTGAGGCCCTCAAGCAGATGCCGCGCCCTCGCTAAAAGCGCACCGCGCCATGCGCGCCACAAGGCTGATATTGAGCTGGCTGGTCGCAATCAGCGCCTCGGCGTGCGCCACTCCACCGAAGGAGGCTCCACCATCATCGCCCGCGTCTCCGCCGCGCCGCCTGGAATCGCCCGGTTACGGGTTTGAGGCCTACCTGTGGTGGAAGCCCGAGATCGCCACGCGCGACCTTGGCCTCATCCGCGAAGCTGGCTTCACCTGGGTCAAACAAACGTTCGCCTGGCGCGACATCGAGATCGAGCCGGGCAAATACGACTGGAGCCGAGCCGATCAGGTGGTCTTCCTGGTCACCGAGGTCTTCACCCGCAACCTGATCATCCGGCTGGATCGTGAGCCATACTGGGATCGCCGCGATTACCCGCTCGACGCCGGGATCGCCGCCGGCCCGCCGCGCAACCTGGCGCATTTCTTCCACTTTTGCGAGGTGATCGCGCGCCGCTACCGGGGCAAGGTGGCAGCCTACCAGGTGTGGAACGAGCCGAACCTGGCCCGCGAGTGGGCCGGCCAGCCCCCAAATCCCGCCGAATACGTGGCGATGCTCCGCGGATGTTACGCCGCCATCAAGCGGGGCGATCCGGACGCGCTGGTCATCAGCGCCGGCCTGGCCCCAACCGGTGATGGCCCACCGCTGGCCATGCCGCACGAGGCGTTCCTGGTGGCGATGTACGAGGCCGGCGCGGCTCCTTACTTCGACTTGCTCGGCGTCCATGCGCCGGGTTTCCGCGCCGCGCCGGAGGTGCCGCCCGGCATGGCTGCCAGCATCCCAGAGCTGGGCGGACAGCGCTTCTTCGCCTTTCGTCATGTCGAGGACTTGCGCGCCATCATGGAGCGCTTTGGCGATGGGCACAAGCAGGTGGCTGTGCTCGAGTTCGGCTGGACGACCGACCCGATCAACACCGACTACGCCTGGTTTGCAGTTGACGAACAGCTTAAGGCGGATTACATGGTGCGCGCCTTTCGCTGGGCCAAGCAGAACTGGCGGCCCTGGATCGGCCCGATGATCGCGCTGGGCATGCCGCAGTTCGATTGGACGCCGGACAACGAGCAATACTGGTGGTCAGTCATAGACCCTGTCTATCCGGAGACCCGCGCGCGGCCGGCCTATGAAGCGTTGAAGGCAATGGAAAAGTGAATGAGCATTGACCTTTGCGTGTTCGACGCGATCGCTGGCCCACCTCAGCACGATGAGATGCACATCGCCGGCCGCTGCATCCCGCGCCTGGTCGGCGAGTTCTGGACTGCGCGCCAGCGACAGGCGTCGGCGCTACATGAGATCGCTTATCGCGCATGCTTCAAGCCACAGCTTCCGCGCTACTTCATCGAACGACTCTCGCAGCCTGGGGACGTCGTCTATGACCCCTTTGGCGGGCGGGGGACGACGGCCATCGAAGCTGCGCTGCTCGGCCGGCGTGTCATCAACAACGACATCAGCCCGCTGAGCGCGATCCTCACCGCGCCGCGCCTGCGCCTGCCCGCGCATCAGGCGGTGGCCGAGCGATTGGCGCGCATCTCGCCGGCTGCGCACGGCGCGGAGATTGACCTCTCCATGTTCTTTCACCCGGCCACAGAGCGCGAGATCGTCGGCCTGCGCGACTACCTGCGCCGACGTCGCCAGCAGGGCGAGGAGGACGACGTGGACGCCTGGATCCGTATGGTGGCAACCAACCGGCTGACCGGCCATTCCAGCGGCTTCTTCTCAGTCTATACCCTGCCGCCGAACCAGGCCGCCAGCCCGCAACGCCAGCGCCTGATCAACGCGCGCCTGAATCAACAGCCAACCTATCGGGACACGCGGGCGATCATCTTGCGCAAGACGTTGAGCCTGATGCGCGGGTTGACCGAGTCGCAGGTCGCCCACCTACGGCAGGCCAGCCAGTCAGCCCTGCTGCTCACCGGTGATGCGCACGCGACGCCGATGATCGCCAGCGAAAGCGTCCAACTGACGGTGACCTCGCCGCCCTTCCTGGACGTGGTGCAATATGCGCGCGATAACTGGCTGCGTTGCTGGTTCAACGACCTCGATGCTCAGGTGATCGAGTCCGCAATTGCCCAGATGCGCCGCCTGGACGATTGGCTGAGCGTGATGGCGGCCGTCTTCGGCGAGCTGTATCGGATTACGCGGCCGGGCGGTTGGGTGGCCTTCGAGGTGGGCGAGGTGCACGGCGGCCGGCTGCGGCTGGATGAGCACATCGTCCCGGTTGGCGAGGCTGCCGGCTTCGTCTGCGCGGCGGTGCTCGTCAACCAGCAGCGCTTCACCAAGACCGCTAACATTTGGGGAATTCGCAATAACGAGCGCGGCACAAACACCAATCGGGTCGTCCTGTTTCGCAAGGCCTAACCGGCCTGCGCTCGTGCGCGGGAACGCGCCCTACTCGACCGCGCTCACCCGCACGTTGTCGAAGGCGACGTCTGTCCCTGGGGCATCAATCAGCGTCAGCGCGAAGACGCCGATATCCCCGCTGGCGAACAAGCTGTCTTCGCGCGAGGCGATGAACTGATCGTTGACGAAGAACGAGAGCTTCGTCCCCTGCATGACGACCTTGATGCGATTCACTTGGCTGCCCAGGCGAATCGCAGGATGTGGTTGCCAGTCGTCCCAGTTATTCCACACGCCGTCTTGGACGTAGCCGGCCCGCCAGTAGCCGTCGGACGAGATGGCGAAGTGATAGAAGCTGTTGCGGTCCTGCATGCGAAAGATCACGCCGAAGCCGTTATCCATCGGCCCGCCCCTGGGCTGGGCGTCCACCTCGAAGACGCCATCGCCGAAGCGCTGGCCGGCGGCGCTCCACTGAATCAGGTTCTCGCGCTTGATTACAATGCGCAGCGTGCCGGCGTCGTAGGTCACATCGGCGTTCAGATCGGAGAGCGTCTCCCAGCCACTGTTTGGGTTGCTGAAGTCGTCGCTATAGGGCAGAGGGGTGAGCGACGAGGTGGGTTGCATGACCCCACAGGCGGTCAATGCAAGGGTCAACACGCAGAGCAACCTGGTCAGCATGTGTCGGCCTAATGATAGCGCTGCCAAGAGGCGACAGATGATGAAAGGGTCACCGCAACTTGCTGCCGAGATGCGCTCTAACCCTCTGATAGCACCCAAAGCGATGCGCAGCGAGCGCGCTCCTGCGCCAGTCCAGCGCAGCCGCCTCAGCAGGCCGGCAAGCGCCAAGGGGAGAGCATGCAGCCGTCGTCGTCGAAGGCAAGCAGTGTTTCGCCCACGATCTGCAAGTTCGGATGTGCCTCGATCTGTGGAAGAAGGTTCTCGCTCATCCAAAGCTGGCGAAGGGCCAGCGTGTTGCGGGCAAAGACGAAGGTCGGCGCTCGGTTGGGCGGCGCGCCGCAACAGCGGACGGCAACCTCCAGCGCGCGCCGGTCGTCAGCCATGACGATCGGGATGCACGAGCGCTTCAAGCCGAAGGTGGTCGCGGTGATCGCGTTGGTGTAGGTGACGGCGAAGTCGGCCTTGCGCAGGGCGCGCGCGGCGACCACGTCGGCCAGGCCGATGCCGGAGGCGTTGCCATGGGTAGCCTCGGTTAGGTCCAGCAGGACCAGCGCGCCGATGTCGCTGGCGTCCTCCGGCTCTGGCTGGCGGTTCACCCGCAGCCGGCCTAATACGTTGGTGTCCATGCCGGCCCCGCTGATGTCCTTGCCCAGCTCGCGGATCACCAGCACGTCTATGTGCTTGAACGGCAGGCCAAGCATGAGCGCGCGCGCCTTGCGCAGCAGAGCGGCCTCAACCTCCGTCCCGATCTGGTCGGCGGTCAGGCCGACGATCTCGGCGGTCTCATCGTAGCCGTTCTCCAGGATGGCGATCGCCCCGCGGAGGTTGGTGTTCGCCTGGTAGATGCGCGCAGCGGGCGCTAGGAACTGCTGAAAGCCGGCCGTGCCCCAGGCGTGCATGGCCTCCGCGCCGACCCGCTTGCCCAGCCCGATCACGGCCATCTTGCTCGGCCCACTCTCCAGCTGGCCGCGAAAGTCGGTGTGGGGCTTGATCCGGCTGATGAGGAGGGTGTGGTCAGCGGCGGCGCTGTGAAGATCCTGATATAGCGCCGGCCCGTCAGGCAGGCGGCCAATCTCCCGCACCTCCATTGTGATGCGCAGCGGGCAACCGATGCTGGCCTCAGTGATGCCCAGCTCGGCCAGCAGGGCGCGCTGGCCGTCGGCGGTGGCCCTGCCGTGGCTGCCCATCGCGGCGACGATAAACGGCTGCGCGCCGTGGGCCTTGAGACGGTCAATGACAGCGCGCACGATCGCCGGTAGGTTGGCGATCCCTCGGCTGCCTACGCCGACGGCGACGCTCTGGCCGGGTTGGATGATGGTCAGCAGCCCGCTGGCCTCCAACGCGGCGCGCGCCGCGCCGGCGACGTCGGCAACGCGGGGGTAGTCATACACCTGGCGCACTTCGAGCAAGCGGTCAGGCAAGGGCGCAGGAAAGCGCAGGGCTTGGATCTGTTCGAACAAGCGCATCGCTGAACGCATTCTACGGCAGGGGAAAGACGAATCTGGCGGGGTACATTCGCCAATAGGGGCGATCTTCTACCAAGCTACGCTGCCGGCGAAGGCGAATATATAGAGGGGTGGGCGACGGCAGTGCCGTCGCCCACCCAGGGCTCCGCCCCTAGCTATGAATGCGCCGCCTCGGGCAATGCCTCCAAGGCGCGCTGTGCTGCCCCCAGCGGTGAACGCACCTGTGCCTCAGGGAGTGCGCTCGCCACCAGAGACAAAACCATCCCCCATCGTCCCCCTAGCCGTTCCCCGCAGCTTGTCTGCCCTTGCCGTCAGACATAGCTCACGCGCATTAGGTAAAGTTAGACTGTCATGTCTCACGCTGTCCTGCTCGACGATTTCTTTCAGCGCTTCGTGCCTTATGTGGAGGCCGAGATGCGCACGGTGATTAACGACGGCCCGCAACCGCGCTTATTCAACGTGATGCTGAACTATCACCTCGGCTTTGCCGACAGCGATGGCGCACCTGCGGCGGCCGCTGCCGGCAAGCGCATTCGCCCTATGCTGACGCTGCTGAGCTGCGAAGCCTGCAGCGGCGACTGGCAACAGGCCTTGCCCGCCGCAGCGGCCATCGAGCTGCTTCACAACTTCTCGCTGATCCACGACGACATCGAGGACCGTGATGAACTGCGCCGTGGCCGGCCCACGCTCTGGAAGCTCTGGGGAGAGGCCCAGGCGATCAACGCCGGCGACGCGATGTTTGCCCTGGCGCACCTGGCTTTGCTGCGCGCGCCGGTTGACCCAGCGCACCTGCTGCGCGCGATGCAAGTCTTCGAGCGCATGTGCGTGCAGCTCACGATCGGCCAGCACCTCGACTTGAGCTTTGAATCACGCAGCGACGTGACCACCGAGGAATATCTGCGCATGATCGAGGGCAAGACGGCTGCGCTGACCGCGGCAGCCTGCGAGATCGGCGCGCTGCTCGCCGGCGCGGAGGAAGCCCCCGTCCGCGCGCTGGCTGACTTCGGGCGCTGGCTGGGGATCGCTTTCCAACTGCAAGACGACGTGTTGGGCATCTGGGGCGACCCAGCGCTGACCGGCAAACAGGACAGCGACCTGGCCAACGGCAAGAAGACGCTGCCGGTGCTCTATGCGGCTGAGCGTGATCCGCGCGTGCGCGCGCACTATGCGCGCGGTGGCCGGCCAGATAGCGCAGAGGTGGCCCAAATTCGCGCATTGATCGAGGCCGCCGGCGGCAAGGCTCACGCCGAGCGCGCCGCCAGAGAGGCATACGACCGCGCACTAGCCGCCCTGGAGGCCGCCGGCCTGGATAATCCTGCGGGCCGCGCTCTGCGCGCGCTGGCCGAACGGCTGGTCGAGCGCAGGCAGTAAGCCAGGGGGCATTCATCAATATGGGCAACACAGCGCACCTTCTAGGCAGCGACCAAGGATGCTGTCTACATTCTTTGCGCTCTCCGCGTCTCCGCGCGAGATCACTTCGCCCCCTTCACGATGAACGCCCTAAGCTAGGACGTTAGCTTAAATCTCTGCCCGGAAGCGTCATTTTCACTATAGGCGGAGATGTCCGGCAGAGACGCCAGCCCCCCGCGCTCATCGCGCCACTTGCTTTGCGTTCCCTGCCCTGCTGCGCAATTTCCCTCGCCGCGCATGCAGCCTGGAAGCGCGGCATACGATAATGCTGGTGCATGGAGAGCAAGCCCCTGCTCCAAGTGTGCGGGCTGCGCCGCGAATTCGGCGGCGTGGTGGCCGTGGATAACGTAGATCTGACGCTCTACCCGGGCCAGACGATGAGCGTGATCGGGCCAAACGGCGCCGGCAAGACCACTTTATTCAATCTGATCAGCGGGCTAGACCGCCCCGACGCTGGCGAAGTTTGGCTGGATGGCGAGCGGGTCACTGGTTTGTCGGCGGAGGCGCTGGCTGCGCGTGGCCTGGCCCGCACCTTCCAACATGGGCGGGCCTTCGGCAACCTCAGCGTGCTGGAGAACGTGTTGATCGGCGCGCATACGCGCCAGCGCGCATCGCGCGCCAGCGCGCTGGCCGAGCTGCTCGCTGCGCTCGTTCAACCATCCGCTTGGCGCGCAGAACAGCGCCGCCTGCGGGCGGAGGCGGAAGAGGTGCTGGCCCTGTTTGGCGAGCGCCTGCTGCCGCGCGCCGACCGGCCGGCCTATACCCTCTCCTACGCCAACCGCCGGCGGACCGAGATCGCGCGCGCGCTGGCCTTGCGTCCGCGCCTGTTGCTGCTGGATGAACCCACCGCCGGCATGAACCCCACAGAGACCGCCGAGCTGCTGGCCTTCATCCAGAGGCTCAAACAGCGCGGCCTGACCATTCTGTTGATCGAGCACAAGCTCTCGCTGGTGATGCAGGTCTCCGACTGTGTGGTGGTGATGGACGATGGGCGCAAGATCGCCGAGGGCCGGCCGGAGGTGGTGCGGAACGACCCGCGCGTGATCGAAGCCTATCTGGGCCATGCTCAGCGAACACAACAAGACAATGACTGAAGCAGATCAAGACGTCCTATTAGCGCTGGACGGCATAGACACCTTCTACGGACCACTACAAGTCCACTTCGGGGTCAGCCTGCAGGTGAAGCGCGGCGAGATCGTCTGCCTGCTGGGCGGCAACGCCAGCGGGAAATCCACGACCATGAAGGTGATCTTGGGGCTGGTGCGGCCTCGAGCAGGCCGAGTGACCTTCGACGGGCGCGCGATCCTCGGCCTGCCCACGCCCCAGATCATCCGGCTGGGCATCGGCTCGGTGCCGGAGTCGCGCCGCATCTTCCCGGAGATGACCGTGCGCGAGAACCTGCTGATGGGCGCATATAGCCGGCGCGACCGCGCCGAAATACAGCGCGACTACGAGCGGATGCTGGAGCTCTTCCCGCGCCTGCGCCAACGCCTGAACCAGCGCGGCGGCGTGCTGAGCGGCGGCGAGCAACAGATGCTGGCGATGGCCCGCGCGCTGATGGGCCGGCCCAAGCTGCTATGCATGGACGAGCCGACCATGGGCCTCTCCCCCTTGTTCGTGGATCGCGTGCTGGCGCTGATCCAGCGCATCAACCAGGACGGCGTCACGATATTTATGGTGGAGCAGAACGCGAATCTGGCGCTGCAGATTGCGCATCGCGGGTACGTGTTGCAGAACGGGCGGATCGTGCTGGAAGGGCCGGCCGCGGCGCTGCGCAATAGCCCAGAGGTGCGCGATGCCTACCTCGGCGGATGAGCGCATGCGCCGCCTCAGCAAGTGATGCGGGCGCATCGTTGACGACATCCATGCGCCCGAATACTGAGCGTTGGCCGACTGCATCGGCAATCGCATTTGCATCGCCTCATGGCTGGATGGCGTTGTCCGACAACAGGCGGAGGACGCCAAGCTACCAATACGACTTGAGCGCAGTTGATCGTGCAAATCACCAAAATTAATCTCCTCGCCGGACGCCTGCGCGCTTCTTCCCCATAGGCCCGCGACGCTCTGCTTCTTATTTTCTTATCGAAACTTCACAACGACCTCAGCGCACCATCAGGGTTCAGTGCTATGCTAGCTTGTGTAGAACTTCACAAACTGACCTCCTTGTGTGAGGTCGGTGGTGGAGCTTCACGGTGTTGTTGGGTTGTCTTGTGAGTTTTTGTGTGAGGAGTGTGAAGTATGCCACAACTAACGATTGGTCAATACAGCTTCGTCGCCAACGTATTGTCATTTACGATTGCAGCGATGCTTGCATCGCTGGTTTTCTTCGTGCTCGCACGTAGCGAAGTGTCGCCAAAGTACCGCGGCGCGCTTATCATGTCGGCGCTCGTCGTGGGCATTGCTGGGTATCACTACCTTCGCATCTTCGAGAGCTGGCAAGGCGCGTACGCGCTGGTGAACGGCACGTATCAGCCAACCGGCAAGCCGTTTAACGATGCATACCGCTACGTTGACTGGCTGTTGACAGTGCCGCTGTTGGTAGCAGAGCTGGTCGCTGTCCTCGGTTTGCCGCGCGACCGCTCTACCAGCCTCACCTGGCGGTTGGTCATCGCCGCAGTTCTGATGATCGCGCTGGGATACCCAGGTGAGATTGCCACGACGCTCACCGAGCGCGCGCTGTGGGGCTTCCTGTCAACAATCCCGTTCGTCTACATCCTGTTCGTGCTGTTCCGAGAGCTTGGCCCGGCCATTGATCGCCAGCCGCCGCAGGCGAAGGTGCTTGTGCGAAACATTCGCTTGTTGCTGCTTGCGACTTGGGGGTTCTACCCAATCGTGTATCTTCTACCGATCTTGGGTGTGGGCCTGCTCTCGGCCGAGGCGGTCCTCGGGGTGCAGGTGGGCTACTCCATCGCGGACGTGGCGGCCAAGTGCGGATATGGCTTGATCATCTTCTGGATCGCCCGCGCGAAGACCGAAGCCGAGGGCGAGTTGGTGGCTGCGGAGGTCAAGCCAGCTGTCGCACCTGGCCAATAGCTCTTTAAGCAGCTCCACCACCAGACCTTGTGAAGTTGGTGCGCGACCTTCGCCTGTCGGTGCTGATAGGCGAAGGTCGCTTTAACCTGTTTCTTCCCCAGCGCAGGCGCGCATCTTCCAGCAGGCAATCCGTTCGAAGCAAAACCGTAGGTGAGCAAAGGCAATGCAAAACCCAAATTGGACCGAAGCAGCCAGTTTGTGGTGTAGAGAAGCGCCTTCAGAGGTCAACCCGCTGGCTGGCGTCTTCGGATTTTTATTAGGCGGTTCCCCTGGTCAAAGTCCACCACGATGCCCGGCGCGACCTCTTCGGACTCGGCACTGGTTCCCTCGGCAATCCTGATATAAAGCTTGTCCGTATCGGGGTGATAGCCGACAATCATCTCTCGATCCTGAAGTTAGATTTTGTAACTCGTGGACATTCTGCTTGGGCTGATCTTCTCCTTCCTCTGGGCGTCGGCCTCGACGGCGGCCAAATACAGCTTCCAGGGTCAGCCGCCGCTGACAATCCTGAGCGTGCGCTTTGCGGTCGCCGGCGCGCTGATGATGGCCTGGCACTACGGCCTGCGCCGCGATGGGGCGCTGCCGCGCGTCCGGCAGTGGGGCCAACTGGCGATCGTCGGCTTGACCAATAGCACGCTCTTCTTGGGCGCGGCCTGGCTGGGGCTGCGCGAGGTGCCGGTGGGGCTATATAGCCTGTTCCTGGCCACCATGCCCTTTCAGGTGGCGATCCTCTCGCGGGTCTGGCTGGGCCGGCAGGTGACGCGCCGAGAGTGGCTGGGGATCGCGGTGGCCGCGATCGGCTTGGCGATCGTCGCCGCGCCGTCGTTGGCGCGCAGCACGGCTACCTTGTCCGGCCTGCTGCTGGTGATCATCGCCATGGTCAGCCAGGCGGTCGGCGCGGTCTATCTCAAGCGGGCCGCGCTCGACCTGCCCAGCGGGATGATCAACGCCTGGCAATTGGTGCTCGGCCTGGGCTTTCTGTTGCCCTTCGCCGCCGCGTTGGACGGCGGGGCCGGCCTGCGCCCCACCCCACAGATGATCAGCGGCCTGGCCTGGTCCATCGTCATGGTCTCGGTGGTAGCCAACGCCCTGCTCTTCACCATGCAAAAGCGCGACCCGCTCTGGGCCAGCACCTGGCTGTTGCTGGTGCCGGTGTTCTCGTATCTCCAGGCCGCGCTGGTGCTGGGCGAGTCGATCGGCTGGACGGACCTGATCGGCTCGGCGCTGGTGGTGGCCGGGCTGATGATCTCGGGGGCGACGGAACACAAAGAGAAGAAACGTGAATAACAGTAGCTGGCCAGCCTCTGTGCTCATGGCGCAGCCAGCTTTGACGCGAACGGGCGTGTCAGGCAGCGCGATCTCAACTCAGCACAACAAAGAAATGCGCCGCCCTAATCGTGAATTTGCCCTAGCAGGAGTTGCATTCATGGATAGGGCGGCGCGCTGGGTGGGCGACGGCATCACCATCGCCCACCCCCTATCCACTTGCCTTCGTCGGCAGCATCGCTCGGTGGAAGGTTAACCCTATTGCTATATCTCCCCCTGGCAGAAGACGGAAAAGCTGATACGCTTCTGGACAGGCGAGACCGGTAAGCACAACGACGGCGAAGCGCACGACGCGCCGAGCGACCAAGCCAGTGCGCCAAGGAGGAGCATCTGATGAACCGTATTGCCGAAGCGCAAATCAAACAGTATCACGACGAAGGATATTTCATCCTCGAACGGGCGATCCCGGAACATCACCTGGAGATGTTGCGCGCGGAGTGCGCGCGTTACATCCGGCTGATCGAGGACGAGATGGACCGCCAGGGCAAGGACGTGATCGGCCTCAACCATCGCAATAGCCGTTACTTCATCTCTAACCGCTACAAGGAGAGTCCACACCTCGCCGATTTCATCTTCAGCGACCTGATGGCCGAGATCTGCCGCGCGACGCTGGGCGAGACGGCCTATCTCTTTCATGAACAGTTCGTGGTCAAGGCAGCCGAGCGGGGGATGAAATTTGGCTAGCACCAAGACTCTGGCTACGTCAGCGCTCCGCACAAGCCATACGTCACGTGCTGGTGCGCGCTGGACGACGTGAACGAGGAGAACGGCACGGTGTATCTGCTGCCGTATTCGCGGGCCGGCGTGCGCGAGCGGGTGGCGCACGTCCAAGAAGAAGGCACAAACGACTTGATCGGCTACTTCGGCGACGACCCCGGCATCCTGGTGATCGTCCCCGCCGGCAGCATCGCCGTCTTCTCCAGCGTGTGCTTCCACCGCAGCGGGCCAAACCGCACGAATAAAATGCGCCGCATCTACCTGCCCCAATACTCAGCGGAGCCGATCCGCGCTGAGGATGGCACAACGCTATGGGCGTTCGCCGAGCCGTTCTTGAAGGACGGGCAGATCGTCGCTGCGCGGCGCTTCAAGGGCGAGGCCGCGCCGGTCACCCAGCGCAGCGCGATCACCAACCGATAAGGGGGCGTCCCTGCTTCCTGGGAAGCAGCAACTGCGCTAGGTGAGCGAATCAGGCAGCTTGGTGAAAAGCTGCGTTTCTCCCGGACCAGGGAGTGCTCAACTTTAGGGTGATTTGGCTCACCGAGATTTAAACCGCAGAGGCGCAGAGAGCGCAGAGGATTTGTAAAAATCTCTGCGTCCTTCGCGTCTCTGCGGTGCGTGTTTCTTATATCACCTTTATCACTTCAAGCGGCGCACTCCAACGATAGCCCCGCCATCATCAGGCATTACGAGGGAAGGAAAGAGGCTGTCATGCTAATCAGTCGGTTGACCCACAGCGCCCTCCTCTTGTTGGGCCGGCAAAGCGAAGGGGCTAGGCCGAGGTCGGCATGGCCTGGGTGAACGTGGGCGCTGAGATGCTCCCGCTGCGCCATATATGCGCGCCCTCACCTTTCGGCGGCGCACTTCCGCTGGCAGCGGGCGCAGATGCCGACGATCTCGATGGCGCTTCGGTGTGAGATAAACCCAGACCGACGAAGCCGGTGGACCAGCGAGCGGGAGGCGCGCAGTTCAGTCACGGTGCGGCAGCGCTCGCACACCAAATGAAAGTGTAACCCCTGCTCCGTGCACATCAGCACGTAGCCCTGACTGCCGATGCCCACGCGGTCGAGGAAGCCCTCGCGCTGAAGCATCTCCAAGGTGCGGTAAACCGTCGCCAGGCCAATGCGCGGGTCGCGCTTGCGGGCGCGGTTCAGCACCTCCGCCGGGCTGAGCGAGCGCCGCGCGCAGGCAATCACTTCGATCACGGCTTGGCGCGGCCTGGTGAGTCGGTAGCCGGCTGCGCTGAGGGATTTTTTGATCTCCAAGGCCCGCTTATTCACGAGCCAGATTGTAATGCAAGGCGCACCGATCGCGCGTGTATAATGCCGGATTTACTGAGAACGATTCTCAAAAAGCGATGTCCAAACTGAGGAGGACGATTCGTATGAATAGACCGCATATCCTTCGTTCGTGCGCTGCCCTGATTGGGGCGACGTTATTGCTCTCGGCCTGCGGCAGCGCGCCTGAACCCACACCGACATCTGCTCCGCCCGCCGAAGCCCCTCCTGCCGCTGTCCCTACCGCGGAGCCGGCTCAGCCCCCTGTCGCGCCACAGCCCACCTTCACGCCCGAAGCGCTCGTTGTCCCCAAGCTCAACGTGGTGGCCACCTTCAGCATCTTGGCCGACCTGGTGCAGAACGTGGCCGGCGATAAGGTCGAGCTGGTCACCCTCGTTGACCAAGATACCGACGCCCACGAATACGAACCCAGCCCCTCGGACGCAGCGAAGCTGGCCAACGCACAGGTGATCTTCGAGAACGGCTTGATGTTCGAGACCTGGCTTGATCGGCTGTATGAGTCCTCCGGCTCTACGGCGCGGCGCGTGGTCGTGACGGAGGGGATCACGCCGCGGCCGTTCGAGCATGGCGAGGAAGAACACGCCCATGAACACGGGGACGAGAAGGAAGGCGAGCATGCAAAGGAAGGGGAGCACAGCCACGAGAAAGAGGGGAAGCACAAGCATGGTGAGTTCGATCCGCACGCCTGGCAAGACGTGCGCAACGCCATCGAAATGGTGCGCAACATCGCCCAGGCGCTCAGCGAGCTTGACCCCGCCAACGCCGAGTTCTACGAGGCCAACGCACAGGCTTACATCGCCAAGTTGGAAGCGCTGGACGAGGAGATCGTCAGCCAGGTGGAGCAAATCCCAGAAGCGCGCCGCTTGCTTGTCACCTCGCACGAGGCGCTGGGCTACTTCGCCGATCGCTATGGCTTTAAGCTCGTCGGCACGGTGCTCGGCACGATGGGCAGCGAACCTTCGGCGCAGGACATCGCCAAGCTGGTCGAGGAGATCAAAGCCCAGGGCGCGAAGGCCATCTTCGTGGAGAACGTCACCAACCCCAAGCTGGTCGAGCGCGTGGCGCAGGAGGCCGGCGTCGCGATTGGGCCGCGCCTGTTCACCGACGCGCTGGGCGCGCCGGGCAGCCCAGGGGCGACGTACATCGAGATGATGCGCTACAACGTCCAAGCCATCGTCCAAGCATTGCGCTGATGGCACGCTGGTTCTTCCCCTATGGCGGCAAGGCCGGCGCCTCGCCCATGCGCGGGGCGCCGGCTCTGGCCGCCCAGCGCCTCGCCGCGCGTTACCCTGCCGCCGTCCAGCCGGCGCTGCGCGACGTGACGATCACCGTGCCAGTGGGCACGCGCCTCGCGCTGGTCGGGCCAAATGGCGCCGGCAAGTCCACCTTGCTCAAGGCGGCCGCCGGCTTGCTCCCGATCGCCGAGGGACAACTGACGATCTGCGGCCTGCCGCCGGGGCAGTGCCCCCACCTGGTGGCTTATCTGGCCCAGCGCGGTGAAGTGGATTGGCACTTCCCGATCAGCGTGCGCCGGCTGGTGGTCACCGGCCGCTATCCGCACCTGGGCTGGCTGCGCTCGCCCTCGCGCGAGGACTGGCGCAAGGCCGACGCCGCGCTGGAACGGCTGGGCATCCGCGACCTGGCCGAGCGCCAGATCGGCGAACTCTCCGGCGGTCAGCAGCAGCGCGCCTTGTTAGCGCGTGCCCTGGCCCAGGAAGCGGAGTTGTTGCTGCTGGACGAGCCGCTAAACGCCATTGACGCCGCGACGCGAGCGGTGGTCTCGGACTTGTTGAGCGACCTGAAGCGCGAGGGGAAGACCGTGATCGTGGCCACCCACGAACTCGACCGACTACAAGCGGACTTCGATGACGCGCTGTTTCTGCTGGACGGCCGCGTGATCGGGCATGGGCTGACCGACTATCAAAAAGCTGATGCCGTGTTGAACGGACGGCTGCGCGTTAACGCATGAACCCGCTCGATTGGATCCTGGCACCGTTCCAGTATGGCTTCATGCGCACGGCGGCGCTGGCCGGCGTGCTGGTCGGGATGACATGCGCGCTGCTGGGGGTGTATGTGGTGCTGCGCCGAATGGCGTTCATCGGCGACGCGCTGGCGCATACGGTGCTGCCAGGGCTGGTGATCGCCTACCTCAACCGCTGGAACATGACCGCCGGCGCGCTGGTCGCCGGCGTCGTCACCGCGCTGGGGATCGCCTGGCTCTCGCGCCGGCGCGAGATACGCGAGGACACCGCGATCGGCATCGCCTTCACCGGCATGTTCGCGCTGGGCGTCTTGCTGATGAGCGCGGCGCGCAGCTTCCGCGACTTCTCGCACATGCTCTTCGGCTACATCATCGGCGTCACGGATGACCAGTTGCGGCTGTTCGCGGCGCTCGCAGCTGTCATCGTCGTCGTGCTGGGGCTGCTGCACAAGGAGCTGGAGCTGACCTCGTTCGACCCGCTCCACGCCCAGGCGATTGGGCTGCGTCCAGACAGGCTTCGCTACGTCTTGCTGTTGCTGATGGCGCTGGCGGTGGTGGGCGCGATCCAGGCCGTGGGCGTGGTGCTCACCAGCGCGCTGCTGATCGTGCCGGCGGCGGCCGCCTCGCTGCTGACCAACCGCCTGCCGGTGATGATGGCGCTGGCCGTGCTGATCGCCGTGCTCGCGTCGCTCATCGGGCTGCTGATCTCTTACCACCTGGACGTGGCCTCCGGCGCAGCGATTGTGTTGACGTGCATCGCGGCCTTCCTGCTGGCCTGGGCCGTCCGCGCCGTTCGAGAGCGTCATAAGCCGGCTTCTGAGAACCACACCTAACAGAGAACCCTACGGAGGGACATGATGAAAGTCGCTTACGTATTCGCTACCGACATGTCGGCCACCTACAAACTGGGCAAGATGATCCTGCCGCAATTGGAGCAAGGCATCCACGGCGCGCAGGTCGTCGGGATGATGTTCTTCGACGATAACCTCTACGTGCTGCGCCAGGGCGAGCCGATTGGCGAGCGGCTGGCCAAAGTCGCCAAGGAGCACAATATCCTATTGATGGTCTGCGACCGCTGCGCGGTGGAGCGCGGACTGGCCGAAGGCGATTTCACGATGTGCGGCCTGGGCCAGGTCAAGGCTAAGGGCCTGGTCGAAGCCGTCGTCGCCGGCTGCTTCCCGCAGCTCTACGCAGCGCTGGCCGGCAACCCGCCCGATCAGGTGATCACGCTGTGATGGGTGCGTTCACAAACGGGGGGACAACCCTCCACCCAAGTTACGCTGCCAGTGAAAGTGAATCTATAGGGGGTGGGCGACGGCAGTGCCGTCGCCCACCCAGGGCAACCGTGCATGCGCCTGCTGTGATTCGGATTCCCTTAATGCCTATCTCTCTGCGCGGGCGTACCTAACGCGCTGCGGATGCGTGCCATGCCGCTCTACATCTTACTCATGCCCGTCTTGTGGCATCACGGTTGAAGAGTTGCGGCCGGCCAGTCGCGCCGACGACCCGCTCGCCTGTCCGGTGTGCGGGACGCCTTGCGCGCGCGGCGTGACCAACTTCTTCGTCAGCGCAGGGCGCAAAGAGAAAGATCCGACGCGCCGCAAGCCGGCCCACCCACCCGGCTGCCCGTGCTGCACCGTCCGCCGACCGCAAACAGCGCCAAAGCCTGGGACAATAGACAAACAATGAGCAAGAAGGACAAGCCCATCCCGGTCACCATCTTGACCGGCTTCCTCGGCGCCGGCAAGACCACTCTGCTGAACCGCATCCTGAAGGCTGAGCACGGACTGCGCGTCGCCGTGCTGGTCAACGACTTCGGCGCGGTCAACATTGACGCCGAGCTGATCGTCGGCGTGGAAGGCGAGACGATCAGCCTGGCCAACGGTTGTATCTGCTGCACCATCCGGAACGACCTGCTGGCAGCAGTGCTTGACCTGCTCCAGCGCCAGCCGCCGCCGGAGTATATCTTGATCGAGACCAGCGGCGTCTCCGACCCCTACGCCGTCGCCCAGTCGTTCCTGTTGCCGGCGCTCAGCCCCTACGTGCGCGTGGACAGCATCATCACCGTGGTGGATGCCGAGCAGATCCGCGACCTGCGCGACGAGGATGCCATGCTCGCAGCCGACCAGGTGAGCGCTGCCGACATCATCGTGTTGAACAAGGTGGACCTGGTCACCGCCGAACAACTCAGCCAGGTCAAGGCGTGGATCAACGACGTCGCCCCTCGCGCGCGCATCCTGGAGACCACGTATGGCCAGGTGCCTCTTGAGCTATTGCTAGGGGTCGGCGAGTTCGCCATCGAGAAGCTCCACCAGCGCGCCCAGCGCGACGTTCACACGCACGAGGTGGGCGAGGCCCACGACCATGGCCACGATCACGATCATCATCATGATCACAGCCTGGTCTTCAACACTTGGCACTACCGCACCGACGAGCCGTTGGTGTATGAGGCGCTGTGCGACGCGGTGGACGCCCTGCCGACGACCATCTTCCGCGCCAAAGGCGTGGTCTATCTCAAGGAGTCGCCCCAGCAGCGGGCGATCTTGCAGGTCGTCGGCCGGCGGGCGATGTTGACGATCGGTGAGCCGTGGCAAAAGCCGCCGCAGACGCAAATTGTGGTGATCGGCAGCTACGGCGGGGTGGACGGCGAGAAGCTCCAGGCGCTCTTCGACGCCTGCCGCGTCAGCGCGGTGGAGGCGGCCAAGAGCGACAAACTCCAGATCGCGCTGGACTGGGTGCGGCGCAACTGGCCGAAGGCATTCTCGTAAGCCATGCACCGGATCGCTTACGTCGTCGTCACCGGTTTTCTGGGCGCGGGCAAGACCACGCTGCTGCGCCGGCTGGTGCACAGCGATTTTGCCGCCCAGCGGCAGATCGCCTTCATCATCAACGACCTGGCCGATGTGGACGTGGACGGCCAGCTCTTGGCTAGCGAAGTCGGACCCGCCGGGGTCGTCGTCCGCCTCTCCTCCGGTTGCATCTGTTGCACCATCCGCGGCGAGTTCGAGGCCGCCGTCCAGAACATCATCGAGACACACCAGCCGGACATGCTGGTGGTCGAGAGCAGCGGCGTCACCAACCCCCAGACGGTGTTGCACGGGCTGAAGCACCCCCGCCTGCGTCTCGACGCGGTGATCACGGTGATTGACGCCGAGAGATTCCTGGAATACATGCGCTACTCAGCCGCGGTGGAGACCCAGGTGTACATGGCCGACTTCGTGTTGATCAACAAGTGCGACCTGGTGACCGCGGAGCAGCGGGGCAAGGTGGAGGCGCAGGTGCGGCGTTTTAACACCAAGTGCGCCATCCTCTACACCCAACACGCCGACGCGCCGCCGGAGGTGCTGTTCGGCGCGCACGCCGCGCATGTCCAGCGCGACTTGCCCGCCCTTGACGCGCATGACCACGACCACTTACACCACGACGAGATCGAGAGCCTGACGCTCCCCGCGCCGGCACTGCTGGCCGAGGACAAGCTGGCCGACTTTCTGCGCAGCGAGGCCGTGCGCGATGTCTATCGGGCCAAGGGCTTCGTGCAGATCGCCGGCGACGATGGCCCATCGCTGTTCAACTTCGTCCCGCGCCGCTTCGGGCTGGAGCGGCTGCCGCACGACATCGCCGGCGGCCAGCGCTTCATCCAGTTCATCGGCCGCCGGCTGACGCAGCACGAAGCCGCCCTGCGCGCAGGCTTGCTGGGCTGCGCAGCACCCATCCACTAAGATAAGCCGGAATTGGCCGCTTGGCGGGGAGCGAACCAGCAAATTAGGCTTAGACTCTAAGTGAGGCAGGGTGCATTCACAGCTAGGGGCGGAACCTGGGTGGGCGACGGCAGTGCCGTCGCCCACCTTCTATAAACTCGCCTTCACCGGCAGCATAGCCCGGTTGAGGGTTGCCTACATCGGTGAACGCACCCGAGGCGAAGCGCGTTACACTACGTCTTGCCATGACCAAGCCCCGCGCCTTCATCTCGCGCCGCATCCCCCGGCCGGCGCTGGAGATCATTGCGTCCGCCTGCGACTACACGATGTGGGACGACCTGATGCCGGCGCCGCGCGATCACTTCCTGCGCGCCGCCGCCGAAGCCGACGGCGTGCTGGTGATGCCCACGGAGCGGATAGACGCCGAGTTCCTGGCTGCCGCGCCGCGCGTCCGCGCCGTCGCCAACATGGGGGTGGGCTACGACAACATTGACGTGCCGGCCCTCACTGCGCGCAGCGTCTTGGTTACCAACACCCCCGACGTGCTGACTGAGGCGACCGCTGACCTGGCCTGGGCCTTGCTGATGGCCGCGGCGCGGCGGGTCGTAGAGGGACACAAAGCCATCGAGGCTGGCGCGTGGGGCGCCTGGCACCCGTTCTACATGCTCGGCCAGGACGTGTTCGGCGCGACGATCGGGATCGTCGGCGCAGGGCGGATCGGGGCGGCCATCGCCCGGCGGGCGCGCGCGTTCAACATGCGCATCCTGTATCACAATCGCGGGCGCGCGCCCCAGCTCGAGGCAGCGCTACTGGCCGAATACCGCGCGTTCGACGACCTGCTGCGCGAGAGCGACTACGTGGTGGCCGCAACGCCGCTGACCGCCGAGACGCGCGGCTTGTTCGACGCACGCGCCTTCGCCCTAATGAAGGACACGGCGGTGTTCGTCAACATTTCGCGCGGGGCGGTGGTGAAAGAAGAAGACCTGGTGGAAGCGCTCAAGCGCGGCCGGCCCTGGGCCGCTGCGTCGGACGTGTTCGCCGCCGAGCCGACGCCCAGGGATAACCCGCTGCTCAGCCTGCCCAACTTCGTCGGCACGCCGCACATCGGCAGCGCCACGCTGCGGACGCGGACGGACATGGCCACGCTGGCCGCCCGCAACCTGGTCAACGCGCTCACCGGCCAGGCGCCGCTCACGCCGGTGAACCCAGAAGTCTGGCCGATTAAACTGGCCAACGGATCACGCTGATGGCGCGGGAGGTGTTCTTCCAGGACGGCCGAGGCATAGAGGCCGCGATCAACTTTGACGAGTCGCACTTCGGCGGGAGCGCAGCGGCGATCTCGCCGTGGACGATTACGATCACTGACGGCCAGGCTGACTTAGGCCGTCTGGTGGGCTTTGAAGGGCCGGCGCAGGTGATTCTCTCCATGCACCAGCTCAAGCCGGATGCCTCGGCCAAGCGTGCCTTGGAGATCACCGTCTTTCGGACGAGCGAGGCGCTGCGCGCAGCCGGCCTGGACGCGGCGGTCTTTCGCGCCTTCGAGCGTTGGCTGCTCAGGCGCGGCTGGCGCGGGGACATCGTCAAGCGCATGAAGTTCACCGACCCCGCGCTGGTGGTGCCCATCCGCAGCTTTTGGGTGCGCCAACTGGGCTTCGAGCTTATCCTGGCCGAAGAGGGCAAATGGGACGAGCACGTGGTGAAGCGCTGGCGTTGATGCCCACCTTCCTGCCGGCGATGCATACCCCCGCCGGCAGGAAGATCCCCCCTGCGGGCGTATATTCATCGTATACAGACCTTGCGGGTTTGACTAGAGTAAAAATACTCAAAGCGCGTTAGGTATTTTCACCTAAATCGCATGTGCAAGGAGGTGCGCGGGAATGCGCCGTTTGAATGGGGATATGCACTGCATAGAACCTTGCGAAGCTACCAAATGCCTCGCCTCCGCACCCCCGCAGCGCCTCAGCCGGCCGCGCGCAGGGGCAGTTCGCGAACCGCCCCTGCTCAGAATGACAAGGGCAGGAAGACGCCCATGCCGCGCCACAGCGCTTCTTGGGGAGCAGCATCGTCGCCCCTGCGCACAAATGCTCCCTCCTCCAGCATGCCAACTTTCCGGGCCGAGCGCGTCGTGAGGGTCCTGGGCGTTGCTATAATGGAACACAATACATGACTACGAATACCAGCGCACCCCCTCTCAACGACCAGCAGTCCGAGGGTGCTCAACGGAGCGACGCGAGCGTCGCGACGCCTGCGCACGGTGGACGCAGAGCCGTTGTCATCGGTATCCTGATGGCCGCTGCATTCATCGCGATCTTAGTCGGAATAGTTTATCTATTGCTAAATAATCCATCTCTTGCAGCGAACATTCGTGATATAGTCATTATCATCACTGCCCTCGTCCTGGCCGTGATGAGCATTGCCACCAGCCTATTGCTCATCATCCTGTTGTATCGCCTGCAAGCACTCACACAACTTCTGAGATCAGAGCTGGTGCCGATCCTCACGGACACTCAGAAGGCTGTCCGAACCGTTTACGGCACGACCGTATTCGTCAGCAGGAACATTGCCCAACCGACGATCAAGGCGGCTGGCTTTGCCGCCGGCATCCAGCAGATGGCGCGCGCGATCGGGCGAAAGTTCAAAGCCAAATAGCTGCGCATAAGTTGCACGTCTTTGCGATGAAAGAATCCACGTTCTGGCTGGAGACGGTCACCGAATGGCATCCATCCTCGCACGCGCTGCCGGCGCGGGTGGACGTTGCCATCGTCGGCGGCGGATACACTGGCCTCTGCGCGGCGCGGGAGCTGGCACAGCGCGGCGCGCGCGTGGCCCTATGCGAAGCTCGAGCGATCGGCTGGGGCGCCAGCTCGCGCAACGGCGGCATGGTGCTCACCGGCCTGAAGTCCAGCGCTAGCAGCCTGGTGAAGCAATTAGGGCTGGAGACGACCCGCGACCTGTTCTGCCTGTCGCTGGATGCGCTCAACTATGTTGAGCAGGTCATTCGCAGTGAGGACATCGCCTGCGACTTTCGGCGCTGCGGGCATGTTGAGCTGGCCTACAAGCGCTCACACGTCGCTGGACTGGAGAAGGAGGCTGAGCTGCTCCAGACCAAGTTTCGTCATCCGGTGCGGCTGGTGGACAAGGCAAGGCTGAGCGAGGAGATCGGCTCGCCGCTGTATCACGCTGGGCTGGTGGACGAGGCCAGCGCCGGCGTGAACCCGGCGCAATATGTGATCGGCCTGGCCCAGGCTGCTGAGCGCGCCGGCGCCGGTCTGTTCGAGGGTGTGCGCGTGACGGAGATCAGCAAGTCCAGCGATGGCAGCTTCGCGCTCACCACGTCGCAAGGCAAACTGCGCGCTGAGCACGTCCTGATCGCGACGAACGGTTACACCGACCGGCTAGCCCCCTGGCTCCAGCGAAGGATCATCCCAGTCGGCTCATACATCATCGCCACCGAGCCGCTGCCGGCGGAGGTGGCAGCGCGCCTCAGCCCGAAGCGGCGGATGATGTTCGATACCAAGCACTTTCTCTACTACTTCCGCCTATCCGCCGACAACCGCCTGATCTTCGGCGGACGGGCCGGCTTTATGCCGGAGACGCCCAGCACGGTTCGGGAGAGCGCCGAGATTCTGCGTCGCGGCATGCTAGAGGTATACCCGGAGCTGCGCGGGGTTAGGATTGACTATGCCTGGGGCGGCACCCTGGGCTTCACTTTTGACCTGCTGCCGCACGCAGGCCAGACACCCGAAGGGTTTCACTACGCGCTGGGCTGCGGCGGGCACGGCGTGGCCATGCTTTCTTACCTAGGTGCGTGCGTGGCGCGCCGAATCGGGGGCGAGACGGTAGATAACCCGCTCTTCGCGTTACCCTTCCCGACAGCGCCAGCCGGTTTGTATCGCGGCAAGCCGTGGTTCCTGCCGCTGGTTGGCCTGTACTACCGCATCTTGGATTTGATCAACTAGTGCACAGCGACGATTTTGAAGACGGTGACGCCCGCCGGCGTGACCACGCGCACCTTCGCCCCTGCCCGTTTGCCGAGCAGCGCCTGGCCTAGCGGAGACAGATTAGAAATCTTGCCGTTCATGGGATCGGCCTCTGCCGGCCCGACGATTTGGAAAGTCTCTTCGTCCTCAAAGCCATCTTCGATGACCGTCACCCGACTGCCCAGCCGGACCTCGCCCGACTCCTGCACATCGTCGTCGAGGATGATGCAATCGGCCAGCATGCGCTCCAAGGCCAGGATGCGGCCTTCCAGGAAGCCCTGTTCTTCCTTCGCCGCCGTGTAGTCCGCATTCTCCGAGAGGTCGCCTTGCTGAATGGCGAAGCGCAGCCGTTCAGCCAGCTCTGGTCGTTTGACGTCGCGCAAATAGGCCAATTCGTCGCGCAGCTTTTGTGCGCCCTCGCGCGTCAGGTAAATCTTTTCCGAATTCTGCGGGGTGCTCATGGGCCGAATTGTACTAAACTGATAATCTGGTCGTAGAGTAAGATGCACCACATTCACGGCCATGCGTAGAGGCTTAAGCGGGTGACGGCACCGCCATCGCCCACCCTTCGTAGATTCGCCTTCGCTGACAATGTAGTGAGCGGGACGAGGAATCTGGGCACGCACCTGGTCTAGCTAGGCGACAAAACTGCTGACGCCTTCTACCCCTGAGAAAGTTTCTGCCTATGCGAAATATCAAAGGGTGATGGCAGAATAAGCTGTCATGGACCTCCCCTCCGCGCTTTCGTTCATACATGGTGGGCCGCAGGGGCCGGATGACGCACTGCTCGATTTCAGCGTCAACACCAACCCGCTCGGCCCCAACCCCGAGCTGGTGCGGGCCTGGCGAGAAGCATCCGTGGATCGTTACCCTGATCCCCACTACACGCGGGCGCGCAAGGCGCTGGCCGGCCTGCACAACTGGGATCCAGACGGGGTCGTGCTGGGCGTCGGAGCCAGCGAGCTGCTGCACCGCATCGCGCGGGCCTTTGTGCGTCCGGGCCAGACGGTCTATGCCCTCGGCGCGCCATTCGGCGAGTTCGCGCACGGCGTCACCTTGCAAGGCGGGATGTTGCACGTCTTGCCACGCCGCACAGCGCTCAACGCGCAGGAGCACGACGTTCACGAGCACACCCTGCTCTACCTCTCCAACCCGCACAACCCCACCGGCGATTGGCTAAAGCCAGACGAATTCACCGCCTGGCCCGGGCTGCTGGTCGTGGACGAGGCATACCTGCCCTTCTTAGAATCGCCGACCGAGCTGAGGATGGGCGACCGGCTGATCCGCGTCTGCTCGCCGGGCAAGGCGCACGGCGTGCTGGGCATGCGCATCGCTTATGCGTTGACCACGCCATCAATCGCCCAACGGTTGCGGCTGCTCCAGCCAGCCTGGGCCATCCCTGGGCCACTGGCGGCTGTCCTAGAGGCGCTGCCGGCCTGTCAAGATTTCGTCGCGCGCACCTTGCCAACCGTCCGCGCCTGGGCGCGCGCGCTGGCCGAGGCGCTGGGGGCAGCTTGGTCTGGGCTACACTTCTTCACCGTCAAGGTGAACAACGCTGCCTGCGTCGCACAGGCCTTGCGCGCGCAGGGCGTCCGCGTGCGCGATTGCACCTCGTTCGGCTATCCGAACCTGATTCGGATCGCCACACGCCGGCCAGAGGAGAATGCGCGGCTGATCACGGCATGGCACAACATTTGACCTTCATCCTCGGCGGCGCGCGCAGCGGCAAGAGCCGCTTCGCGCAGCGGCTGGCGCTGGCCCGCGCCGGCCTGAGCGTGATCTATGTAGCGACGCTGCGCGAGACGGCTGAGGTGCAAAGCGACCCAGAATTGCAACGCCGGCTGGCCCGTCATCGCGCGGAGCGACCGGCGGCTTGGCCCGTGCACGTCCTGGACGGTGCCCCCGACGTGGTCGTGCGCGCCATCGCCGAGGCCGGCGCTCGCTGCGCCCTACTCGACTGCCTGTCACTCTTCATCAGCGGGACGTGCTTCATGGGCGCGCAGCCGCCGGCTGATCCCGAGGCGGACGCAGCGCAAGCCGTCGGTGCGCTGCTGGACGCCTACCGCGCTAGCGGCATCGAGTGGATCATCGTCAGCAACGAAGTGGGCGCGGGGATCGTGCCGGAGAACGCCTGGGCGAGGGCATACCGCGACGCGCTGGGCCACGCGAACCAAATAGTAGCCGAGGCAGCAGACGAGGTCTTCTTTATCGCCGCCGGCCTGCCGCTGCGCCTAAAGGGATGACGCGATACACGCCGATCATGATCATGGGATGCACCAGCGACGCCGGCAAGTCGTTCATCTGCACGGCGCTGTGTCGGCACTTCGCCAACCGCGGGGTGCGCGTTGCGCCGTTCAAGGCCCAGAACATGAGCAACAACGCCGCCGTCACGCCCGATGGCTTGGAGATCGGCCGCGCCCAATACGTCCAAGCCCTGGCGGCCCGCATCCAGCCCGAAGCGCGCATGCAGCCGATCCTGCTCAAGCCACAGGGCGACACGCAGTCACAGGTTATCGTGCTGGGTCGCTACGACCCGGTGATCACGGCCACGCCATGGCTGGCGCGCAAACCGCTGCTGTGGCAGACGGTGCGCGAGAGCTTGCATTCGCTGCTGCGCGATTTCGAGCTAGTGGTGATCGAGGGCGCCGGCAGCCCTGCTGAGGTCAACCTGCGCGCGAGCGACATCGTTAACATGCGCGTGGCGATCGAGGCGCAAGCAAACGTCTATCTGGTGGCCGATATTGACCGCGGCGGGGCCTTCGCGCACTTGCTGGGCACCTTTCTGTGCCTCGAACCAGAGGAGCGGGCGCGCGTGAAGGGCTTTATCCTGAACAAGTTCCGCGGCGACCCTAGCCTGCTCGACGAGGGGATCGCTTGGCTGCGGGCGCGTACCGGCGTGCCCACCCTCGCCGTTATCCCGATGCTGCCGCACCTCTTGCCGGAGGAGGACAACATCGCTGCCATCACCGCGACCCAAGACCGCGCTGCGCAGGTGCGGATTGCGCTGGTCGCCTATCCGTATGCAAGCAACTTCGATGACCTGGACCCGCTGCGCCACGAGCCGGGAGTCGCCGTGGCGTTGGTGCGGGCGCGAGCGCCGCTGGAGGACTACGACGCCGTCATCCTGCCGGGCAGCAAAAACACCGCCGCCAGCCTGCGCTACCTATTGCGCAGCGGCCTGGCCGCCGAGATAGTGCGCGCCGCGCGGCGCGGCGTGATGATCTACGGCATCTGCGGCGGTATGCAAATGCTGGGCAACGCGATCCGCGACCCGCTCGGCCTCGAAGACGGCGACGTCGCCGGTTTGGGACTGCTGGATGTGACAACTGAACTCATGCCCCACAAAATCACCCGCCAGCGGCGGGTGCGCTGGCTGGGTGGTGACGAAGTAAGCGGCTATGAGATCCATCACGGCGCCACCTCTGCCGGCCCGCGCGCCCACCCTCACCTAGACGAAGGGCTAGGCTGGCAGCAGGAGAACGTGCTCGGCGTTTATCTGCACGGCATATTCGCGAATACGGCCTATCGCCAGTGGTGGCTCTCGATGCTCGGCTGGCGCGGTCACAGCCAGGATTGGTCGGCGCGCCTGGATGCCGAGTTTGACCGCGTTGCACGCGCCGTCGCAGCCGGATGGGCCGATGCCCTTCTGATTCACCGCCCTCAGGACGCCTTATCTTCGGCCGGCGAGCGCTGAGGGGACGCACCTGCCTCGGCATTCATCAAGCCAGGTCATCGTCGAGCGTGGCGTCCTCCATGAGCCGGACGTAACGGTCGCTGCGCGAGGTCAACTCCCCAATCTCCAAGGCATGCATCAGGCGATCGCCGGTGGTCTGGATAAAGGTGACGCGCCGCCACTTGAGCGAGGGAATGGGGCGCGGCAGACGCTGGAGCGGGCCGAGCTGAAGTTTGTAGTAAACGTCAGTTCGGATTTACGCGAGCCTAGCGAGCAACGCATGCCCTGCCGAGTAGAATGACGCGCAGACTGTCGCTACTCTTAGCAAACTTATTACTACTAACCGCTGTAATAGTCATGACCTATGCAAATATCCCGCGTGCTCCGCACCTCTGCCTGAGCAACCTGGGTGCCGATTGGCAGAAGACGCGGATAATCCGAACTCACGTTAGTAAAGCTCCCGCGCGCGGGTGGTTTGGCTGGTCGGGGAACAGGTCTAGCCGGCGCACCAACTCATGCCCGCGCACCTGCGCATACTCGTGGATCGCCCACTTCTCATCGCCGAACTTCTCGGTCAAATAGAACGCCAAGTAGTCGGCCAGGTACTCGCGCGGGGCATGCTTGACCGGGATGCGATACCAATGATCCCAGCGCGCGATCTCCAGGTCGCGCGGGTGGTTTATCAGACAGACCAAGACGCGGGCCTCGGGCGGGATCATGTGTTCGGCAGTGTAACACTGCGCCTAGCGAGCGCATCTCGGCCCGTTGAGCGTAGTTTCGGCCAGCCTGAGCACGTGGTGCTCAACACGAAGCGCGGTTCGCGCGACCGCCAAGCGCTGCGCCGTCTCGGCGTGATAAATGCCAGCCCAGACTGCGTACCGACCAGCCGGCAGGCCGCTGAGCTTTTCGCGCTCGATCACGATGCTATCCGGCACCACGTCGCCCGCGCGCCACACATCGGTGGGATACCTGCCGCCGCGCGGGGGCTGGTCATGTTGGGCAACCAGCCTGCCCTGGGCATCCAAAACGTGAACGAACATCGCGTAGGGTTGTCCGATGGTTTGTCGCGCGCGCCACTGAAATTGGACCTCCAACGACGCATCACAGCGCACCTCAGCCGGAAAGCCAAACCACAAGAGGTCGATGCCAGCTTCCCACTCAGCCACCGCGGGTGCCAACGCCCAGCGCCACCGCTCCGGCCAACCCTGCGAGACGGCCACCCGCCCCAAACGATTGGAACATCTGCCGCTTTCTGAAGAAGGGCACGACCAAGCCAATAGCTCGTTGGTGACCTGGTCGAAGAAGTTAATGGTGAAGTAGATCAAGGTCGGGAAGTCGCCATGGCGCATGGATACTTCATAAGTCTCGGCAAACACCAGGCCCGCCGGCCAGCGCCAGGTCGGCAAGGTGTTATTGCCTGGCGTGCGGCGCTCGCGCAATCGCAGCGACTGACCGTGGACGTCAAAGACATCTACCTGAACCCCGTAGCCGCGCTCCGTCGGGCGCAGGACTTCCCAGAAAGCGGTGATGGCTACGGTGTGCCCCTGCTCAGCGCGCGGCGTGTTGGTCTGATACCCCAGCAGGCGCACTGCATCGCCGAAGACGACGTCCATGGGGATCTCGATGCGCGCGCGCGCCTCCTCAAGCGACAGCGCCGTAGGCGGCCGATAAGCCGACTGAAGCACCAACCACGGCGACATGAGCGAGACCATCGCCGGCCCCATCAGCATCACAGCGCTCCATCCCTGCCGCCAGCGGCCGGGCAGATACTCGGCGCCGAAAGCGACGAACAAAGAGAGCGCAGCCAGCGCTGGCAAGAAGAAACGACCGGAGAGGAGCGACGGCTCGTCGGCCACAACGGCGCGCAGAATCGGCGCGCCAGCGATGGCTACCCAGAACACGGCCAGCAGACCGATGAGTTGGCCGGCCCACAGCCGCGCGCGCCACATTGCGATCGCCGATGCAATCAAACTGACCAGCGCTGCGCCAAGAGCGATGCGCGTCCAAAGGTCGGGCGGGCTGAGCGTGCCCCAGCTATAACTGGCGAACAGCGACGCAAAGCTGATATACCAGCCACGCGACAGCACGTCATACAGTCGCTCAAGAAAGCCGATGCGCTCGATGACGCTAGGCGCCGCTAAGACCGCCCCCACCCTGGGCGCGATCAGCGAGGAGACCGGCGCAATCGTCCGCCCTTCAGAGACGAGTGCGCCAAGCAGGATGGTCAACAACATACCAACGATGAACGCAGCACCGGCCGCCCACGGGCGACGCCGTGCCAGGACCACGAACAGCGCGGCCATAGCGCCTAACGCGACAAACCAACCGTTGGCTTTGACCCACGTGGCCAAGCCGGCGACGACGCCCGCCCAGCCACAGCCAAGCGCGAGCTGAGCATAAGGCGCGCTGCGGCCGAGGGCGACCAAGCGCGCGACAGCCCAGAGCGCTGCCGCGCCGATCACGATCATGCCCACGTCGTTGCTGATCGCCCCGCTGAGGAAGACCGACTGTGGCCAAAAGGCATAGAAAGCAGCAGCGAGCAGCGCAAAGCGCGGGCGACTGGGCCACAGTGCGCGCCCCGCAGCGTAGACAAAAGGGATGCCCAACGCGCCGATCACCAGCGAGGCCAGCCGGCCTAGGCGGAGCGCGAGGGCCGTGCCGCGCCAGGGAAAGCGATCGGCAGGCTCGGGCACCACCCAGGTTCGTCCACCAGCGGTGAATATGGGCGAAAGATCGTCCTCTCCTGGCACCAGCATCATCGGGAGCGCCACGAGCGCGTAGTAAAGCGGCGGCTGATGGGTTTCGTCGAATTCAATCAACTTGATGCCCAGCGGTGGCAGGGCCAGATGCCTGGAAAGATAGCGGGCATACGCATAGTGACCCGTCTCGTCGAAGGACTCCCACAGCGGCGTATTAAGCGAGAACAGCAAGCCAAGCATCAGCCTGGCGATGATCAAGCACGCGAGGAATGACCGTCGAGAAATCCACATCGCCACCGAGTCTCAAGCAGTGGTCTCCTGCAATGCGCCGACCTCCGCTAGGTCACGAATTGTCCGGGCTTGAGCGGGTTGGCACAGCCCAAGAGCGCAAAAGCGCGATCTTGCGCTTCCCACATCCGCCGGCGGCGCCCAGCTTGATGATGATCGTAGCCGAGCAGATGGAGCACGCCGTGGACCACCAGCAGGGCCAGCTCGCTGGCCACGGGATGGCCAAACTGGGCTGCTTGTGCGATGCAGCGATCGATCGAGATGGCGATGTCGCCCAGGTAAAACGGATCTGAATCCAGGTCGGCGCCCTTGCCGGCCAGCCGCCCATCGCGGAGCATCGCAGTATCAAACGAAAGCACATCGGTGGGCGCGTCTACCCCGCGAAACTGCTTATTGAGCGCTTGTAGTTCTGCGTCGCTGGTCAAACGCACGGAGAGTTCAACTGCCGACGGCAGGTCGCGGGCCTGTGCCAGGGCCGCCAAGGCAGCCCGACGCACCCACTGGCGCTGATTGGGCAGGCCGGGACAGGTCGCCCGAACGTATACGTGAACCTGGGCGCGCACCGGCAGGCTGATGCGCCGCCGAGGGCACCTGGCGGTCGGCGCACTCATGGCGTCGCCAATTCCCGGGGAGGCAACGCCGCTTGGGCCGGTTGGACGGCTGCCGGCAACGCCTCAGCCGGCTGAGGTGGATACTGCATGCGCGGATGATAGACCCCGCGCAACGTCTCCAAGAAGGACTGGCGCACCAGCTCAATCTCATGCAGCGTCAGGTCGCTATCATCCAGTTGGTGATCGGCCAGTCGGTCGGCGAAGAGCTGCCGCAGGGCGTTGTCTATCTCCTCAAAAGTGGCGAAACGGCCGGCGCGCACAACCGCCTCGCTGCCATCCGCCAACATCACTATCGCCGTCTCCTTGCTGCGTGGCCGCGGCCCCGGATAGCGAAAGGCATCTGCATCCACGGCTTGGCCGCTGGCCTGACAAGCCTGCACATACTGATACTGTGTTTTCGTCGTGCCGTGGTGCTCGGCGATGAACGCCCTGAGGCGCGTCGGCAAGCGATACTTCGCGGCCAGCTTCAGCCCATCGGTCACGTGATTCCTCAGGATGGTTGAGCTGGTCAGGGGGTCGAGCCGGTCGTGTGGATTAAACCCTTCAAGTTGGTTCTCGACGAAGAACTGCGGATTGTTCAATTTGCCGATGTCGTGGAAGTAGGCACCGACGCGGGTAAGCAGCGCATCCGCGCCGATGCGCTCAGCAGCGTTCTCCGCGAGGTGTGCGACCATCAACGTGTGATGATACGTGCCGGGAGTCTGCGTCACCATCCGTTGCAGGAGCGGATGCGATAAGCGAGAAAGCTCACTTAATTGCACGACCGTCGTCACATCGAACAGGACGCCGCTGAGATAGAGCAGCGCGATCGCCAGCCCGGCCGATAGCACGCCGCCGAGCAAGCTCATCGCCAGCATCGTGGCAAAGGTTGGCAGATCGCTGGCGTTCAAGAGCGATAAGCGCATTGCCACCAGCACAGCGCTTTGGGCAATGCCGGCCAGCAAGCCGGCGCGCAGAAAGTGACTCAGTCGCTCAACCCGTCCAAGCGACAGACACGCAGCCGATCCGCCGGCAAAGATGAACAGCGCAGTCTCCAAGTTCGCGTCCATCTCAATCCCGATCAAGGCGCCCATGATCAACGCGCTGAGCAGCCCAGGCAGCAACCCAGACAAACTGGCGATGGTCATCGCAGTTGCCGCCCACGGGAAGAGGTAGAGGGAGAGCAGTGCGTTCCGACCTGGCAGCAACAGCGCGGCCAAGATGACAGTGGCGACCAACAGCGCCATGCTGAGCACCATCTGGCGAGCAGGGCGTTTGAACGGATTGGCCTGCGCGCGCAGCATGCCGGCGGCGAACAACAGCGCTGACAAACCGCTCAGCAAGAACGCGCTGAGCGCGCCCGTCCACGTCAGACCGGGCCGGCGCAGGTTGAATCGCTCCAGCGCTTCTATCTCGTTCGGGCCGACGATCTGGCCGCTGCGAACGATGATCTGGTTAGCCTCATACTTGCGCTCAACCGGTTTCACAGCCTCGCGCGCGGCGCGGCGCGCTGCCTCCGTCGCTGCTGCGTCGTAGTTGGTGTTCGGCACAATCAGCGCGCCAACCAGTTGGGTCACGATCTCAGCCTCTTCAGGCTGAAGGCTAAAGCTGATCAACTGTGGCACGCTGGCGCGGACCTCTTCCAGGTTGCCAGGGTGGATGGGCCGACGCAGCACAGCATCCAGCACCGCGTTCGTCTGCGCTGAGACCCGTCCCCATTGGCGGTCCTGAAGCGCCAGGATAGCGCGCGCGGTGGATTCGCGAATGCTGAGCTCGTCGAGGCTGATGAGCTTGCGCACGCGCTCTTCCGGGCTGAGCGCAGGGTCGTTGCGAATCTGCTGAATGTAGTCCAGCACCTCGTAGGCGAGCGACATCTGTCTTCGGGAGGTCTGGACGTCGGGCGGAGTGAAGATGGGCGCTACGCTGGCTTCGGCCAGGTCGCGCTGCCGGTTCGTCTCCACCTCGCTGATGTAGGTCAGTCGGTAGGGAGCGCGAATGTCATACGCGGCGACATCGCCGAGGTTGTACACAACGCTCGAGCCGACCACATGCCGAGCGAGCTGAGCAGCTGTCAGCCCGATCAGGCCAACACAAACGGTGGCGACCAGGGCAATGAACAGTCCGCGCGGCCGTGCCTCCCAGCGCTGGTGTGCACCAGTCGTCGCTTCAAGACTCATCAGTTCAACCCTTGTGCGGCGGGCGAATGCTGGTGGTCCAGCGTAGCGATGTGTAGAAAGACACCTTCCACGGACGATGAATTAGGCCGAGAGCAACTCGCGCACGATCTCGCTCACCAGCTTGCCATCGGCGATGTCCTTAACTTTTGGCTGCAAGGCCTTCATCACCTGGCCGTGCTGCTTGGGGGAGGTCGCGTTCAGCTCTTGAATGGTCTGTTTAGCCAGGGCGATGATCTCCTCGCGGGTCAATTGTCTTGGCAGGAAGGAGCGTAGCACCTCCAGCTCGGCTTCTTGTTGCGCGACCAGGTCTTCGCGCCCTGCGTTCTTCGCCTCCAGCAGCGATTCCTCATGCTGCTTGATCTCGCGCCGGATGAGGGCCAGGATGTCGCTATCGCTGAGCACACCGCCGCGCCCGTCGGTGCGCGCTTCGACCTCAGCGTTCTTGATCTGAGCGACGAGGAGGCGCAGCACCGTCTTGCGCGCTTCATCGCCGCCGCGCATGGCCATCTTTAATTCTTCCTGAAGCCGTTGCTTAAGGGCCGATTCCATAGCTCTTCTTGATTCTACAAGTGAACGGGAAGGATACGCTTAAAAGCAAAAACACAGGCGAACTGCCGCTCGCCTGTGTCAAGATAAAGGGCAAACAACCGTAGAACCTAATCCAGTTGCGCAAATTTCATGCTTTGGCGCCGGCTCTTGCGTAGTTTGGCCGCGCGCTTGCGCTTGTTGATCACGCTGGGCTTCTCGAAGAAGCGACGATTGCGCACTTCGTTGATGATTCGGCTGCCCTGAACGACCTTGTTGAAGCGCCGCAGGGCAGACTCGAACGACTCTCCTTCCTCAACAATGATACGGGCCACTCAATCACCTTCTTTTTCTTTAGTCTCTAATCAGATAAACCAAGGCCGGATTATATTGAAACGGGGAAGTTTGTCAACTGGGCAGAGCGCCAAATTGCGGCCTGATCTGACTCACCGACCACCGCCAGGGCAAGGGGGTGTGCAGAAATGAACACTCCTTGCGTGCGCATTCCACGGCCTGCAGTCCGCCAACTCGCACCTCAGAAGACCCCGGCCAGCACCTCAAGCAGCGGCGGGCCGAGGGTCAGCGCCCCCACGATCACCGCGCATGCCGCGCTGAGGAAGACCGCGCCGGCTGCGCAATCCTTGGCCACCTTGGCCAGTGGGCTGAAGCTGGGCGAAACGTGATCCACAATCGCCTCCAGGGCTGTGTTGAACAGCTCGGCCTGAAAGACCAGCCCGATCGTCACCGCCAACACCGCCCAGCGCTCCGGTGGCAGGCGCAGCCATAAGCCCACCATCACCACTGCCGCAGTGATCCCGAGATGCACCTTGAAGTTGCGCTGGGTGCGAAAGGCATAGACGATCCCGCTGAAGGCAAAGCGGAACGCGGCAAGCAGGCTGGGCGCTCTCATCATTATTCCACGCGACAAATAAACCCTTTGAGGTACTCAGACTCCGGGAAGGTCAACAGCACGGGATGGTCGCTGGCCTGCGTCAAACGTTCAACGATCCGCGTTTCGCGGCCAGCTTCCAGCGCAGCGCTGAAGATGATCTTCTGAAAGAGCGAGGCATCCACCACGCCACTGCATGAGAACGTGGCCAGTATCCCGCCCGAGTTGATGAGTCCCAGGGCGATGCGGTTGAGGTCCTTATAGGCGCGCGCAGCGCGGTTCACCTGGTCGGGGTGATGGGCGAACTTAGGGGGATCAAGGATGACGACGTCGAAGCGCTCACCCTGCTGATGCAGCGCGCGCAGCAGCGCAAACACGTCGGCCTCGGTGCACGCATAGCGATCTCGCCCCTCGGCCCCGACGTTGAGCGCGCAGTTCTGCTCCGCCAGCCTGAGCGCCTCGGCGCTGGAATCAACGTTCAACACGCGCGACGCGCCGCTGCGCAGCGCATGGACGCCAAAGCCGCCGGTATATGAGAAGGCGTTGAGCACCGTCGCCCCCTGGCAATACGCCGCAACCCGGATGCGATTGGCACGCTGATCCAAGTAAAAGCCGGTCTTCTGGCCGCTGGCCGGTCTGACCAAGAAACGCGCTTCGCACTCTCGGATCTCGACGAGCGCATCCGAAGGCGGCGTTTCCAGCGCTTCACGCACAGCGCGCGGCACGGTCCCGCCGAACTCATGGCGCAGGCGCTCCTCGTCCATCTGGCAGATGATGCGGAGCGGGGAGAGCGCTTGCGTCAGCGCCGCCTTTAGGACGGGCAGCGCCCGCCAGGCCAGGAGCGAGGAGATCTCCAGCGTCAAGTGGCCGGCGTAATCGTCGGCGATGAGCCCAGGCAGACCATCGCTTTCGCTGAAGACCCAGCGGATCGCGTTGGTGCAACGAAGGGCAGGGTCGCGCTGCCGGCGCGCAATAGCGGCCTGCACCCGCGCATGCCAAAAGGATTCGTCAATCGCCTCTTCAGATCGCCAGGTGAGCAAGCGGATCGCGATCTGCGCTTGCTGATTGATGATCCCGCGCGCCAGCCATTCGCCTTTGTTGTCCAGCACATCCACCACGTCGCCATCGCGCGGCCGGCCATCGATCTGTTTGATCGCGCTGGCGAAGAGGCGTGGGTGACGTTGGCGAACAGACCGGTCACGGCCGGACTTAAGGATGACCGCCGCGGTTGGCTGCATGGCATGATGGCGCCGTTAAATCGCAAAGAACGACAGGACGACCATGATGGCGACCAGCGCCAAGAAGATCAAGCTCGTGAGCTTTAGGTCGCTGATCACATCGCTATACTCACGGCGCAACTCGGGGGAAGGCGCGGCCATCGGGGTTTGACGTCCTGCGTCTTCGACCGCTTGGCTGGGCTTCGCTATGGGGACCTGAAAGGCCTCTGGCGGCAGATTAGGGGTTCGCTGGCGGCGTGATCTCTTTGGCATGGCTATCTCCGGGCTACGGCAAATACTTCGCGCTGGAAGAACCAGGCAAACGGCACCCAACGAAAGGCGATATGACGCAAGGCAGCCATCAGCGCGCCTTCTTGGCGGTTCTGAGGTGGCGTGTCCAGCCAAACGCGCACATCCTTAAAGCCGGCGCGCTGAAGGTGGCGGCGCAGCCGCCACATGTCCTGTTCATTGACGTGGACCTCGGTGTTAACGGCAACGTTCAAAGCGCGCGGGTTCCTGGGGTAATGCTTCCCCTGCCCCATGATTGTGCGGACGGTGCGCACGAGCGGATAAGCATACACGTCATACCAGCGGTTGGGCGCGGTGTGGATGACGATTTGACCACCTGGCTTGAGCACGCGCTTCGCCTCTTGGAGCGTGACCTCCAGTTCCCACGGTTGCAGGTGCTCCACCACGTCAAACATCAGGACGCGGTCGAATTGCGCATCTGCGAACGGCAGATGACGAGCGTTGGCGCGGGCGATGCCATAGACGCCGGTTTCGTTGTGCATCGTGCGCTGCGACAGACGCACAGCGGCCTGTGCGTAGTCAATGCCAAAGCCGCGCGCGCCGATGCGGACCACATGTCGCACGATCTCGCCTCGCCCACAGCCGATATCGAGGACCGTCATCCCTGCTTCTACCGCTGCGAAGGCAAACGCCTGGCGCAGCCGGCGCGAGAGATGTTCGCCTTCGGTCCGCAGAAATTCATCATAGCCCTCGCATGCGGTGAGAAAGTAGGCCTCGTCGTATAGCTCAGATGGCAGCGGCGCCTGGTTGCCCTGGGGTCGCGCGTTGCTCATGATTCGGACAGCGCAAAGTATAGCAAGGGGTGCCCGCTTTGAAGGCAGAGGGGACACGCGCAGATAAGCTCAAAACGCTGGGTAGGCGACAGCAGTGCCTTGCCCACCCTTGGGCGGCCACGAAACACGCCCTAATTCCTCATCCGACGATCAATCGCGCTATCATCCAGCCTCGTGTTGGCCCTGGTCACCGGCGCGACCGGCTTCATCGGCGCGAACTTGGTCGAGGCATTGGCGCAGCGCGGCTGGCAGGTGCGCGCGCTGCACCGCGCCTCGTCGTCGCTCAAGGCGCTGGCGGGACTGGCTTATGAATCCGCGATCGGCGACGTGACCGAGCCGGCCTCGCTGGCCGCGGCGATGCGCGGGGTTGACGTGGTCTTCCACGTCGCAGCCGTGGCCGACTACTGGCGCAGCGACCCGAGCCGGCTGATGCGGGTGAACGTGGACGGCACGCGCAACGTCCTGCGCGCGGCGCACGAGGCCGGCGTCCGGCGCGTGGTGTTCACCAGCAGTTGCGCGGCGCTCGGCCAGCCCCCGTTTGGCCAGGCCATCGACGAGCGCGCCCAGTTCAACCTGCGCCCCGAGGCGTTCCCCTATGGCTACAGCAAGCACCTGGCCGAGCAGGTCTGTCTGGACTTCGCCCGCGCCGGCCTGGACGTGGTGATCGTCAACCCGGCGGTGGTGTTCGGCCCGCGCGACGTAAATATGGTCAGCAGCAGCCTGGTGATCGAAGCGGCTCGGCGCGGCCTGCCCTTTGCCCCGCCCGGCGGGGTGAGCGCGATTGACGTGGCCGACGTGTGCGCCGGGCACATCGCCGCCGCCGAGCGCGGGCGGACAGGCGAGCGCTACATCCTGACCGCCGAGAACCTGACCTACGCGCAGCTCTTCGCGCTGCTGGCGGAGGTCGTCGGCCGGCCACGCCCGCGCGTGATCCTGCCGCGCTGGGCCTTCCGGCTGGCTGCGCCGGCGGTGGGGATCGCGCGCGAGCGGCTGGGCCTGCGCCTGCCGGTGAGCAGCGAGCAAGTGCGCTTCGCGGCGGAGACCTTCTGGTTCGATGCCGGCAAGGCCCGCCGCGAGCTGGGGCTGGCGCCCGGGTCAGTCCGCGAGGCGATCCGGCGCACGTATGACTGGTATGTGGCGCATGGGTGTCTCGCGCCGCGCGTGCAAAGTGGCGTAACTTCCCTATAATCCTCCCCTAACCCTAGAAGATCAACTCACAGGTCAGGAGGACACAATCGTATGACACGCCTACGCAACGCATCAGGTTTATTAGTCGTCCCGTTACTGTTGGCTGCCTGCGCAGCGCCTGCCGCTGCTCCGGGCGCTGCGCCCGTGGAGGTGACGCGCATCGTCGAGGTGACGCGCGAGGTGGAGGTCACCCGCATCGTTGAGGTGACGCCCGCGCCGGCGGGCGCAGCCGCGCCGACGCCCGCGCCCGCACCGGCGGCGGCCGTGCCTTCCGGCTATGGCGAGACGCTCAAGGCGATCAAGGCGCGCGGCAAGCTGATCTGCGGCGTGAACAGCCAGGTGCCGGGCTTCGGCTTTGTGGACTCTGCCGGCAACTTCAGCGGCTTCGACATTGACTTTTGCAAGGCCCTGGCCGCGGCGATCTTCAACGACGTGAGCAAGGTCGAGTATCGCCCGCTGACCGCTGAACAGCGCTTCGCAGCCCTGCAGAGCGGCGAGATTGACGTGCTCATCCGCAACACCACCTGGACGCTGACCCGCGACACCGACAACGGCGGCAACTTCGTCGCCACCACCTTCTACGACGGCCAAGGCATCATGGTGCCCAAGGACGCCAACATCACCAAGCTGGAGGACCTGAACGGCGCGACGATCTGCGTGCAAAAGGGCACGACGACCGAGCTGAACCTGGCCGACCAGATGGCCGCGCGCGGCATTCAGTACACGCCGGCCACATTCGAGGACGCCAACGGCACCTTCGGCGCGTATGCCGAGGGCCGTTGCGACGCCGTGACCACCGACAAGTCCGGCTTGGTCTCGCGCCGCTCGGTGCTGCCCAATCCCGATGACCATGTGATCCTCGACATCACGCTCTCCAAAGAGCCGCTCGGGCCGATGGTGCGCCACGGCGACGACCAGTGGTTCGACATCGTGCAATGGACGGTGTTCGCCACCTTCGCCGCCGAGGAGTTCGGCATCACCTCCGAGAACGTGGACAAGGCCATCGCCGAGGACACGCGCCCAGAGGTGAAGCGCTTGCTGGGCGCCGACGAGAAGGTGGACATGGGCGCCAAGCTGGGCCTGAGCAAGGACTGGGCGGTGAACATCATCAAGGCGGTGGGCAACTACGCCGAGATCTACGATCGCAACCTGGGGCCAAACACCAAGACCGCGATCCCGCGCGGGATCAACAATCTCTACACGAACGGCGGGTTGCTGTACGCGCCACCTATCCGATAGGTCTCGTCGTGCTGCGACGCATCAAGCCAGGCGCAAGCCTGGCTTTATTTTTCCGTTCGGGTTTACACGGGGCGCGTTCACGCATATCATTCACGCGCCGGCCTGTCACGCTGGCGCTAGCACGGCATGCCGCGCCCACTGACTTCAGCATACTCGCGCTAGCGAAGAATTCTAAACTCGTGGCCCGCTGAAGCGCTGCGGGGTTGCCGAGGCGAGGGGGATAGCTTCGCGGTGTTTCGGTTGGGCGGGATTATCTTTGCTGCGCTGGCATGACAGAGGACGGCGGGGGTTCAGTGGCTGCGCGGGGCTTCGGTCAGGCAGGCCGTGAGCGCTGCCTCGCCCCGCTCGACAGGACGCGCCGGCGCAGCGAGCGAGCGGCCTCTTGGGCGAACACGCCCATCGTCCCGCGCGTGATACATTCAGCCCCAACCATGCCCACCATCGGCGCGCAGGTGATCCCCGCTCGGCTGACCGACCTGCGCCGGCTGCTCGGCCAGCTCAGCGCCGCCGACCTGGGCGCGCTGGACGAGTCGCTGGGCGGCTGGCTGGCGCGCCCGCTGGGCCGCGAGGCGCTGGCCGCCGCCGTCTTGCCAACCGCCGGCTCAACCTACATCTGCATGTTCAACCTCGAGCCGGCCGGCCTGATGGTGATCGAGCGCGGGCAGCTGGCCGGCCGCGTCCGCGCGCTGGCCGTCGCGCCCGACCTGCGCCGGCGCGGGCTGGCGCGCACCATGCTGGAGGCCGCCGACCGGCTGGCCGGGCAAGCCGGCCTGCGCTGGCTGTGGATGAGCGTGCCATCCGCCAACTTGCCGGCCACCGCCTGCGCGCTGGCCTGCGGCTACCGCCGCTACCGCCCCCAGTTCATGCGCCGGCAACGCCCCCAGGCCCTGCCGCTGCGCGCCGAGGACGCCCGCGCCCTCCCGCTCGACCCGGCCGAGGCCGCCGACGCGCTGGCGCACTGGCTGGCCCTGGCCGCCCAACAGGGCGACCCCTGGTGCAAGCCCCTGGCCCAGGCCGACCTGCGCTCGTGGAACGTTGCGCCGCTCCGCGAGGGGCGCTTCTACCGGCTGGCCGACCCAGCCGGCCAGGCGTTCGGCTTGGCCCACCTGCGCGAAGGGCCGGCGCAGGCCATTGTCACGCTCTGGCTCGACCAAGCCATCTGGGGCGCGCCGCGCGAGCTACAGGCGCTGAAGGCGGTGCTCGACGCGCTGGCCGCGCTGCCGGCGACGCTGGACGTGGAGTTCGGCAGCGCCGGCCACCTGCGCGCTGCCGCCCAGACCTACAAAGCACTCGGCTTCCGCCCCGTCCTGCGCGAGCGGGTGGTGATGGTGCGCAGGGTCGCGGAGGGGCACTTAGGCAGGGCGTGATGTATTTGCGAATACAAAACATGTAATACGCAACATGCAATACGCAATACGCAATACAGAATATGTAAACGTATTTCGTATTTCACATCGCGTATTGCGTATTGCCTGTGACGCGCTGGCCTCGCCGTATGTGAGCGGGAGATTAAGCACCACTCAATACGCCCTTAAAAGCCGCGGGCTACGCTCTGAACGCAGTTCAAAACAAATCTGAGTGGCCATGAAAAACCTAATCGCTCATCCCCTTGTTGTCCTTCGCCTCGCGCTTCTTATCAGCTTGATCATCGGCCAGGTTGTAGTGGTCGGCACGCCGGCCAAGCCGGCCCACGCGCTCACTATCATCACCCAGTGGACATTCACCGGTGATGTGACCACGCCGAGCACAGGCAGTGGCATAGCATCGTTGGTCGGCGGCACAAACGCCTCATTTGCTGCTGGCTTGACTGGTGGCTCTGATCGTGCATGGAATACTACCAACTATCCAACCCAGGGAACGAACAACAAAAAAGCTGGCGTCCAGTTCCAGATCAGCACTCTCGGCTGGCAGGACATTGAATTCTCCTTCGACATCCGCCACAGCAACACTGCGGCCAACACGGTGGTGGTTCAATATTCGACGGACGGCGGCGCGAGTTTCACTGATGTCGCCACGTATACGGTCAGCCAGACCAGCAACCCGTGGTACGCCCGCACGGTGGACCTCAGCGGCTATCCCGCTGTGAACAACATTCCTGATCTGCGTGTGCGTGTGGTAGCAGCGTTCGCCCCGCCCACGAACACCGATTACGTCGCAGCGACGGTTGGCAGCACCTACAGCACCGGCGGCACGCTGCGCTTCGACAACGTGACCTTTAGCGGCAACGCCAGCGACGCTGCGCCGGCCGTCAGCGCGGTGAACCCGCCGAACGGCGCGGTCAACGTGCCGGTGGGCAGCAATGTGGTGATCACCTTCAGCGAGCCAGTGAACGTGACCGGCGACTGGTTCAGCCTGGCCTGCGGCACGAGCGGCACGCGCACGCCGAGCGCCAGCAACGTGACCGTGACCGGCGGGCCGACGGTCTTCACGCTCGACCCGGATTCGGACTTCGCCCAGGGCGAGACGTGCACGTTGACCGTCTTTGCCGCTCAGGTGGCCGACCAAGACACGGACGACCCGCCGGACAACATGGTGGCGGACTTCACCAGCAGCTTCACCACGCAGTCACCGCTGCCGGACATTTGCACCAACCCTAACCACCCGGCCCTCACGCCGATCAATCAAGTGCAGAGCAACACGCTCACCAGCCCGCTGAGCGGCACGGTTGTGACCGTGCGCGGCGTCGTGGTGGGCGATTTCGAGACCAGCGCGCAGCTCAGCGGCTTCTATATCCAGAGCGAGCCGGCGCTGGACGACGGCGACCCCAGCACCTCCGAGGGCCTGTTTGTCTTCAACGGCAACAACAACACGGTGAGCTTGGGCGACTTGGTGGTGGTGACCGACACGGTGCGCGAGACCTTCGGCCAGACCCGCCTGGGCAACGCCCCGATCATCCTGGTCTGCGGGCCGGCACCCCTGCCCGCGCCGACGGACGTGACGCTGCCCTTCAGCAGCCCCGACACGCCGGAGGCCTTTGAGGGCATGCGCGTGCGGCTGCCGCAGAACCTGACGGTGACCGACAACTACTTCCTGGGCCGCTTCGGCCAGGTGACGCTCTCGGCTGGCGGGCGGCTGCAGCAGCCCACCCAGGTCGTCTCGCCCGGCGTGCCGGCGCAGACCATGCAGGCCGCTAATGACCTCAACCGCATCATCCTGGACGACGGCACCAACCAGCAAAACCCGGATCCGGTGATCTTCGCCCGTAACGGTCTGACGCTGACCGCGGCCAACACCCTGCGCGGCGGCGACACGGTGAGCAACGTGATCGGTGTGATGACCTACGGCTGGGGCGGCGCATCGGCCAGCCCCGATGCTTATCGCGTGCGGCCCACCGGGCCGGTGACCTTCACCGCGGACAACCCGCGCCCGACCGCCCCCCCAGCGGTGGGCGGCTCGCTGCGTGTGGCGTCGGTCAACCTACTGAACTACTTTAATACTTTCGGGGCCGGCAACTGCACGCTGGGCGTGGGCGGCGGGCAGACCGACTGTCGCGGCGCCGACAACGCAGCTGAGTTCACCCGCCAGGTCTCTAAGACCATCCCGATGCTGCTGGGCCTGAACGCCGACGTGATCGGCTTGATGGAGCTGGAGAACGACGGCTATGGGCCGGACAGCGCGATCCAGGACCTGGTGAACCGGCTGAACGCCGCGACCGCGCCCGGAACCTACGCCTTCATCAACCCCGACGCCGCGCTGGGCGTGACCAACACGCTGGGCGTGGACGCGATCAAGGTGGGCTTCATCTACCGGCCGGCGCGCGTGACGCCGGTCGGCCAGACTGCTGTGCTCACCACCGGTGCGTTCGGCCTCTTCACCCTCACCGACAACAGCCAGATTCAGCGCAACCGGCCGGCGCTGGCGCAGAGCTTCCAGGACAACGCCACTGGCGCGCGCTTCACCGCCGTCGTGAATCACTTCAAGTCGAAAGGCTCCTCGTGCGCCAATAACCAAAGCCCGGTCGGCCCTGACCCCGACACCGGCGACGGCCAGGGCAACTGCAACCTCACCCGCACCGCCGCCGCCCAGGAGTTGGCAGCCTGGCTGGCCACCTATCCCACCGGCATCAACGACCCGGACATCCTGATCCTCGGTGACCTCAATTCGTACGCCAAGGAAGACCCGATTACGGCGCTGAAGAACGCTGGCTACGTCAACCTGGCCGAGGATCGCCTGGGCCTGACGTCGTACTCGTACTCGTTCCAGGGTCAGTGGGGCACGCTGGATTACGCGCTGGCCTCGCCCAGCCTGAACCTGCAGGTGACGGGGATCGCCAAGTGGCACATCAACGCTGATGAGCCGTCGGTGCTGGACTACAACACCAACTTCAAGAACAGCGCGCAGCAAAGTTACTTCTACAGCCCCGATCCTTACCGCTCGTCCGACCACGACGCGCTGGTCGTCGGCCTGCTGTTGAACGACGCGCCGCAGCTCTCGGCGGTGGCGACCTACGACACCGGCCTGGGCGGCAACGGCGCGGAGATCATCAGCGTGCGCGACGACCGCGGCGCGCTGACCAACGCCGGCGACAGCAGCTTCGACCTGCTCGACGTGAGCGACATCCTCTCGCCCACCCTGATCCAGCGGGTCGGTCCTAGCCCGCAACTGAACAACCTGAACTCGCTGGCCATCCACCCCACCAAGGACCTGCTGCTGGCGGTGGCCGGAAAGGCTGCGTCCTCCACCAACCCGATCAACGGCAAGGTGCTGGCCTATCGCCTGAGCACCGGCGCGTTCATCACCGAGGCGCTGGTCGGCATTCAACCCGATGCGATCGGCATCTCGCCGGATGGCAACTACGCCGTGGTCGCCAACGAGGCCGAGGCGCCTGGCCAGAATGACAACGGCGGCCCCGGCTCGATCTCGATCATTGACCTGAGCGGCTTCGACCCCGATGCGCCGACGCCGCTGAGCGTGATCACGCTCAGCCTGCCCTCGCAGGCCAGCACCCCTGGCTTCATCAGCGGGCGCTACGACGACATTGGCCGCCTGTTGATTGACAACTCGCCGGACACGCTGGAGCCGGAGAGCGTGGCCTTCTCGGCCGATTCGCAGTTTGCCTTCGTCTCGCTCCAGGAGAACAACGGCATCGCGCGCGTTGAACTCTCGCCGCCCTACACGCTGACCTTCTTCGGCCTCTACAGCACCACACACCTGGCCGACCTGACCAACGGCGGGGGCTACAACCCAGTTGAGACGCTCACCGCCTGGCGCGAGCCGGACGGGGTGACCGTGCTGGACATCGCCGGCGACCGCTACGTCATCACCGCCGACGAGGGCGACACGCGGCCATCGGCGGGCAGCGCCGGCGTGCGCGGCGGGCGCACGGTCAGCCTCTTCCGCGCTGACGACGGCAGCTTCGTGGCCGACACCGCCGGCAGCCTGGACGACCTGGCCGCGCGCTGGGGCCGCTATCCAGACAACCGCAGCAACCGCGGCGGCAGCGAGCCGGAAGTGGTGGACGGCATCCTGTTCAACGGCCAGGCGATCGTCGCCGTGGGCCTGGAGCGCGCCAACGCCGTGGTCATCATTGACGTGAGCCAGCCGCAGACGCCGACGTTGCTCAGCCTGATCCCCACCGACGCAGCGCCGGAAGGCGTGAAGCTGGTCGCGCGCAACCAGGCGCTCTACGTCCTGGCGGCCAACGAGGTCTCCGGCACGCTGACGATCGCCCGCGTGCCGGTCGGCCAGCACATCTTCACCCAGCAGCGCACGACGGCCAGCGCCTTCCCGCTGCACGACCTGGTGGTGCTCGACCCGGACTTCGGCGACACGTTCACCGTGACGCTGACGCTCAACCCGGCGCTGGGCGGCCTGGCGCTGACGCCCACTGGCGGGGCCAGCGGCGCCTTCGACGTAGCGAACGGCGTCTACACAGTCACCGGCCCGATCACTGGCGTGAACGCCACGCTGGCCGGCGCGCTGTTCACGCCGACCGTGGGCTATAGTGGCACAGTGGTGGTCTCGGCCACCGTGACCGACGGCATAGCGTCCGACTTCGGCCTGGTCACGCTGCTGGTCAACGCCACGGCGAACATCACGCTGACGGCGGCCCCGACCACCCTGCCGGTCGGCAACCTGAGCACGATCACAGCCACTGTGACCGATCAAGCCGGCCAGTTGGTGCCGGATGGCACGGCAGTGAACTTCACGACTAGCTTGGGCACGTTGAGCGGCAGCAGCGCGACGACGGTCAACGGCGTGGCCACGGCGACGCTCAGCTCGACAGTCGCCGGCGTGGCAACGGTGACGGCGACGGTGAATGGCCTGAGCGCGACGGCGCAGGTGACCTTCACGCCTGACGTGCCGGCGAATGTGGCGCTGGTCGCCGTCCCAAGCACGCTGCTGGTGGGCAACAGCAGCACGTTGACGGCGACGGTGACCGACCAATACGGCAACGTGGTCGCCGACGGCACGGTGGTGAGCTTCACGACCGACCTGGGCAACATCTCGCCGGTCACGGCGACAACCATCGGTGGCGTAGCCACAGCAACGCTCAGCTCGACAGCCGCTGGCGTGGCGACGGTGACGGCGACGGTGAATGGCCTGAGCGCGACGGCGCAGGTGACGTTCGTCGTGCCGACCAGCGTCACCCTGGTCGCTGCTCCGAGCACGCTGCCGGTGGGCAGCCTGAGCACGCTGACCGCGACGGTCTTTGACCAATTCAACAATCCGATCGCCGACAGCGTCGTGGTGAGCTTCACGACCAACTTCGGCGCGCTGAGCGGCAACAGCGCAGCGACGGTCAACGGCGCGGCCACGGTCACGCTCAGCTCAACCCTGCCCGGCGTGGCGACGGTGACGGCGACGATCGGCAGCCTGAGCGCGACGGCGCAGGTGACATTTACTGTTGGCCCGGCTGCTCAGATCCTGTTGACTGCAACGCCAGCCTTGATCTTCGCCAACGGCATCAGCCAGAGCACGGTCTTGGCGACGGTGCGCGACGCCTTCGGCAACCCGGTGCCCAATGCGGTGGTGAACTTCCTAGCCGGCATTGGTCAGTTCAGCCCGACCAGCGGCAGCACTAACGCCAACGGAGAGGTGACAGCGACGCTGACCTCGATCTTCCCCGCGACGGAGAACATCTTCGCCACGGTCGGGACGCTGGTCGCGCAGACGCCGGTGACCTATCAGCTCCCCCCGACCTCGCAATTGGGCCTGAACGGCAACCTGACGACCGTCACCCAGACGCTGGGCGTCGTGCGCAAGAACGACCTGATCACCTACACGGTGACGATCACCAACAGCGGCAATGGGGCGGTGAACAACATCCTGCTGGTGGCGCCGATCCCGAACGGCACGGCTTACGTGCCGGGCAGCGCCAGCGGCGGGAACTTCTCCGGCTTGAACCTGATGGGCATGGAGGAGGTGTTCGGCCCGCAGGCCGTCCAAAACGCGGTGGTCTGGTCGGGCAGCCTCGGGCCGGGCGCGGCGCACACGCTGAGCTACGTCGTGCAGGTGCTGATCCTGGAAGGCCAGATCGTCAACCAGCCGCGGGTATACGTGAACAACGAGGACACTGGGATCAACCTAAGCAGCACAGTGCAGGTGGAGGCGCGCAAAGCGTATATGCCAATTGTGCGCCGCCAATAGGTTGAAATCGGCGGCAGAAGAAGCGCAAAGCGGGGCAGTGCTAAAGCGCGCTGCCCCGCTCTTTTATTCGTCGGCCGGCATCTAGAACCGACCCTGGCGCGACTCAAGGGTCTATCGTTACTTCCTTTGGGCCACTCCCCGACGAACGGATAGGGGCTGTCCCGAACGCGCTATACGAAAGGAGGATAGACATACACACGCGCCTCGGCTATTCTGTGCCTATCATCGGCGCGCTGTGGACGTCGGGCGCGCCAGGAGGTTTGGAGGAATGTCAGACAACCCATTACTTGCGCTCTCTCGGGCGATGGCCGACGCCGTGGAGATGATCGGCAAATCGCTGGTCATGGTCAACGGCCGGCCTCGCCAGCCGGCGACCGGCATCGCTTACGAAGCAGATTTGGTGCTCACCGCAGATCACGTGTTGGAACGCGAGGACAAGCTAACGGTTCAAACATACGATGGGCGCGTGCTCAATGCCCAGATTGTCGGGCGCGACGCCTCGACCGATCTCGCCGTGCTGCGCGTCAGCGGCCTATCCGTGCCCGTGGTCGGGCCGGCGGCTCAGGCGCGCGTCGGCCAGCTCGCCCTCGCCGTGGCCCGCCCGTCGCCGGAGGGCGTGATGGCCAGCTTGGGGGTGGTCAGCAAAGTCGGCGGGCCGCTGCGCGCAGGGCGCGGCACCTCGCTAGAGCGCTACATCCAGACCGACGCCGTCCCCTACCCCGGCTTTAGCGGCGGGGCGCTGGTGGACGCCAGCGGCGCGCCGTTTGGGCTATTCACCACCGGCTTCGGGCGCGGCTTGGCGATTGCCATCCCTATGGCGCTCGCGCTACAGGTGGCGCAAACGCTCACCCGCCAGGGCTACGTCAAGCGCGGCTACTTAGGCATCATCAGCCAGCAGGTCAAGCTGCCACCGGCACAGCGCAGCGGCGGACAGGAAAGCGGCCTGCTCGTTGTGCGCGTCGAGGAGAATAGCCCAGCCGAGCGCGGCGGCATGCTGATCGGCGACATCCTGCTCGCTGTGGAGGAGCAGCCGATCCGCGATGCGGACGACCTGATCGCTGCCCTGAGCGGCGACCGCGTGGGCAAACCGGTGACGGTGCGCATCATCCGCGGCGGGGTTCTCCAGACCTTGACCGTGGTCGTGGGTCAAAAACCCTAGGATGCTATGGTGCTCGCGTCAGCGATAGACACGACGCAAGCCTTGGCCGGCGCGGTTGAGCGCGCCAAGGCGAGCGTCGTCCAAGTGCGGGTGGGGAGAGGCGGCGTTGGCACCGGCATCATCTGGCCAGCCAGCCGCGCCGCCGGCCAAAGCAGCCTGATCCTAACCAACGCGCACGTGGTCATCTTTGCGGGTGACGTGGACATCGTCACAGCTGACGGGCGCATCTTCAGCGCAGCGCTGCTGGCCAGCGACGGCATGCTTGACCTGGCTTTGCTCGGCGTGAACGCCGCGCTGCCAGCCGCCGAGGTGGGCGATTCACAGCGGCTGCGGGTCGGGGAGCTGGCCTTCGCCATCGGCAACCCGTGGGGACAGGCGAACGTGGTCACCGCCGGCGTAATCAGCGGCCTGGGCCGGCTGCCGCAGAGCATGCGCAACCTGCCCTATATCCGCACCGACGTGCGGTTAGCGCCCGGCAACAGCGGCGGGCCATTGCTCAACGCCAGCGGCCAAGTGATCGGCATCAACGCGATGATCCTGGGCGGAGACCTTGGGATCGCCATCCCCAGCCACATCGCCGACGCATGGCTGGCTGAGCGCCTGGGCCGCGCGCCGGCGCGCTGAGATGCTCTGCGTCTGTGTCCTCGCGCCCACCCCCGCGCTGCGCGCCGGCCTGAGCGCGCTGTTGGCGCAGGCCGATCCTGCGTTGGAACTGCTGGACGACACAGAGGGCGGGCGGGACGAGGCAGACGTGCTGGTGATCGCCGACCCGGAGGACGTGGCCGCGCTGATCGGCGAAGGCAGACAGGGCGTCGTCGTGCTCAGCAACGACGAAGCAATCGCGGAGACGCTGCGCGGCCTGCCTTTGCGCGGTTGGGCCGTCTTGCCAACCTATGCTACGGCGCCGGAGCTGCGGGCGGCAGTCCTGGCGGTAGCTCATGGCATGGTCGCGCTGCCGTCGGCCATGGCCGCTCTGCTCATCGCCGCGCCTTCGACGTCGCGGCCCATTGAAGCGCCGCGCCAGCCCTTAACCCCACGCGAGCTGGAGGTCCTGGAGCTGGTCAGCCAGGGACTCCCCAGCAAGTTGATCGCCCATGCGCTGGGCGTGAGCGAATCCACGGTGAAATACCACCTCTCTTCGATCTATGCCAAGCTCGGCGTCGCCAGCCGCACCGAGGCGGTCAGCCGCGCCGCGCGGTTGGGGTTGATCACGCTATGACGCCGGCGCGCACGTGCGCCTGGAGCTGGGGAAAGAAAAGGTGAAAGTCGCTGCGTAGCCCAGCGTAGTGGGCGCGTAGCTCAGAGGCCGCCGCGCCGAGCAGGTTGGGCCGGCTGAGCCGGCGCGACATGCGCGCCAGGGTGAGCGCGATGCCCTCGGGCGTGGCGTATGCGCCCAGCCAATCCTCCGTCACCATGCGCCGAAGGCCGGCTTGCACCGGCTCAGGCAGGTGCTGCCAGTGCGCTGCGAACTGCCGATAGACATCGCGCGTCCAGCGCTCAAACGGCACAGCACAATAACGCAGCCAGTTCACCGCCAGGAAGTGGTCATAAAACACGTCCACCAGCACTGCTGCGTAGCGCTTGAAGGGTGGCTCAATGCGGGCGCGGCTGCGCGCGACGACCGGATGCGCGTCGGTGTAAAGGTCTATCTGGCGGTGGCTGGCGAACCCGCGCTGAATGCCGGCGCTGAACTGAGCGCGCGCAGCGCCCTTCACCCAATCCGCGATGACGCTGCCGACGCGATGCTCGACATCTTCATCCGCGAGGAGAAGGTGCGCCAGCCAGTTCACCCGACGAACGACAGAGCGACGGCGATCACGGTCAGCAGCACGCCGATCAAAATGGCGCGCTGCTGAATGCTGGCCGCGCGCGCGCGCAGCGCCTGCTTCTCGGCCTCGTCTGTGATCGGCTCCGGACCGCGGTCGAGGTTGCGCACCCCTAGGCGCGCAAAGGCGATGCAGGTGCGCTCGCGCCACTGGATCAAGCCCATCGCGCCGGCCATGAAGATCGGCATCAACACCAGATACCCCCACCAGGGCGCAGCAGACGCGCGCAGCATCACAAAGGCAGCGATGCCGACGATGATGCCCATCAGGCCCACCATCAATCGCTTCTGGCGCTCGCGCGGACCCAGGTTAAAGCAGACCACGTTCGTATCCATTCTTCTCTTTCTCCTCGGCAGACTCTGTCTGCTAAAGTCTAGGGGTGGCATCTGAGAGGTGGTTAAGCGTCAAACGATGGTGGAGGTTTAACTATCGCTACTGGCAGAGAACGCGGCCGCCGTGGGATACGGGCGTCTCGCCGCCGGAGCTATATGCTTTCATCAACAGCCATCCGGCAGGGCGGGCGTTGGACTTGGGATGCGGGACGGGCACAAACGCCATCACCCTGGCGCAGCACGGCTGGCAGGTGACCGGCGTGGACTTCGCTTGGCGCGCGATCCAACTGGCGCGCCAAAAGGCACGCGCTGCCGGCGTGGCCGTTGACTTTCGCCTGGGCGATGTCACGCGCCTCGGCTGGCTGGCCGGCCCGTTCGACCTCATCTTCGACCTCGGCTGCTTCCACGGCTTGCCGGCGGGCGGGCGATCGGCCTACGCTGCGCACGTGCGACGCTTGCTCGCGCCAGATGGCACCTTTCTCCTCTATGTGATGTTCAGGGCCGAGGCACAAACCAACCAGGTGGGGATCATAGAATCCGACCTGGGCTGTTTCGCGCCGGCCCTCAGATTGATCCACCGCGCCGACGGCACAGACACAGCGCGCGGATGTCCAGCGGCCTGGTTGACCTATCAGCACGCAACGCCATCGCGCTTCGGTGAAGCAGATGCGCGCTGATGCCTAGATTGACTGCCGCGTAGTCAGGGGTTGACACTCTCAGGGGGCGTGTGCTAAGATCGGTCCAGTTAGCGCTGTCAGCGGCCGAGTGCTAATGCGCGTCTAACAGTCGCATGGCAAACTCATGCGCAGTTCTAGCCTTGGAGGAAGAGCAATGTCCAAGAAAACGGATTCCACTCTCACAAAGCTCAATGTTCGTCCCCTTGCTGACCGCGTGGTCGTGGAGCCGATTGAAGAGGAAGAGGTCACGTTTGCCGGTGGTAAGCTGGTACTGCCAGAGACTGCGAAAGAGAAGCCGCAGAAGGGCACCGTTCTGGCCGTCGGCCCAGGTCGCAAGGATGACAGCGGGAAGGTCATCCCGATGGACGTCAAAGAAGGCGACGTGGTGCTGTATGCCAAGTATGCCGGCACTGAGATCAAGTTGGAGGGCAAGAAGTACCTCATCCTCAAGGAGAGCGATATCTTGGCGGTTATGGAGTAATCGCGCATTGCGCGCATAGCATCCCCAATACATCTTAAGAGGAGAGCACGTATGGCAAAGCAACTGGTCTTTAACGAGGAAGCGCGCCGCAGCCTGAAGCGCGGCGTGGACATTCTGGCGAACGCAGTAGCGACGACGCTTGGTCCGAAGGGGCGCAACGTCGCCCTGGATAAGAAGTATGGTGCGCCGACCGTGACCCACGACGGCGTGACCGTGGCGAAGGAGATCGAGCTGGCCGACCCATTTGAGAACATGGGCGCGCAGCTCCTGAAGGAAGCCGCCACCAAGACCAACGACGTCGCCGGTGATGGCACGACGACAGCGACCGTCCTGGCCCAGATCATCGTCAACGAAGGGCTGAAGAACGTCGCTGCCGGCGCGAACCCGATGCTGATCAAGCGCGGCATCGAGCGCGGCGTCGAGGCGGTCGTGGAATACATCAAGAACATGGCCGTCGAGGTCAACAAGAAGGACCAGATCGCCCAAGTCGCCACCATCAGCGCTCAGGACGCCGAGATCGGCAACTTGATTGCTGAGGTGATGGACAAGGTCGGGAAGGACGGCGTCATCACCGTCGAAGAGAGCAAGTCGCTCAGCTTCGAGACCGAATACGTGGAGGGCATGCAGTTCGACCGGGGCTACATCTCGCCTTACTTCATCACCAACCCGGAGCGCATGGAGGCGGAGATCAAGGAGCCCTACATCCTGATCCACGACAAGAAGATCAGCGCCGCAGCCGACCTGATCCCGCTGCTGGAGAAACTGGTGCAGCGCGGCAAGCGCGACCTGGTGATCATCGCCGAGGACGTGGACGGTGAGGCGCTGGCCACGCTGGTGCTGAACAAGCTGCGCGGCATGCTCAACGTGTTGGCGGTCAAGGCGCCCGGCTTCGGCGATCGCCGCAAGGCCATGTTGCAGGACATCGCCATCCTCACCGGCGGCCAGGTGATCACCGAGGAGATGGGCCGCAAGCTGGAGGGCGTGACGATCGAGGACCTGGGTCGCGCTGACCGCGTGGTGAGCACCAAGGACGACACCACCATCATCGGCGGGCGCGGCGACGAGAAGCGCATCAAGGCGCGCATCGAGGAGATCCGCGTCGAGATCGAGAAGAGCACCAGCGACTACGACAAGGAGAAGCTGAACGAGCGGCTGGCCAAGCTGGCTGGTGGCGTGGCCGTCATCCGTGTAGGCGCCGCTACGGAGACCGAGCTGAAGGAGAAGAAGCACCGCGTGGAGGACGCGCTCTCGGCGACCCGCGCGGCGGTCGAAGAGGGCATTGTGCCCGGCGGCGGCGTAGCCTTGCTGCGTGCTGTCAGCGCCCTGGAGGACATCAAGATGGAGCACGAGGATGAGCAGGTCGGCATCAACATCCTGCGCCGCGCGCTGGAGGAGCCGCTCCGCCGCATCGTGGCCAACGCCGGCATGGACGGCAGCGTCGTCGTGCAACAGGTGCGCAGCATGAGCAAGGAGAAGAAGTTCTTCGGCTATGACGTGATCGCCGGCGACTACGTGGACATGCTCAAGGCGGGCATCATTGACCCGGCGAAGGTGACCCGCAGCGCGCTGCAGAACGCTGCTTCGATTGCGAGCATGATCCTTACCACCGAAGCGCTGGTGACCGACATCCCGGAGAAAGAGAAGGCGGCCAAGTCAACGCCAGACGCAGGCGGTGACTTCTAGGCGCATCGCTGAACAGGCGCAGGGGTTGCCCCCTGCGCCTTTTTTTGTTTACGCGCTTGCCGAGCGGGCGCGCCGCCATGCTTCATATTCTTCGCGCGCATCCTCGCGCAGCGGATAATACTTGCGCAGGTCGCCCCCTTCGGCCAGCTTGATGCGCGAGAACTCCTCCCACTCGCGGTGTTCGGTGGCTTTCTTCAGCAGCTCCGTCGCGAGCTTGATCGGCACCACCACCGCACCATCATCGTCGGCGATGATGATGTCGCCGGGCATCACCAGCACGTTGTTCATGGCGATCGGCACGTTGACCGCGAAGGGCATCAAGTTGGTCTGGGTGTGGAAGTTCGGCGTGACCCCGCGGATCCATAGCGGCAGGTCGAGCTTTTGCACATTCGGGTAGTCGCGGATACAGCCGTCAATCACCACGCCGGCCCCACCCCGCCCTTTGAAATAGGTCAGCATCATCTCGCCGAAGATGCCGCTGCTCATATCGCCGCGCGCGTCCACTACCACAATGTCCCCTGGTTGGGTGTGGTAGAGCACATGACGGTGCAGTTGCAATTCGACGTTGTCATACTCACTCTGGCCATACAGGTCCTCCCGCTTGGGCATCATTTGGAGCGTGAGGGCGGGCCCGACCACGCGCTTGCCACGATTCCAGGCCACCGGCCCACGGATGTGCGGGTCGCGGATGCCCAGGCGCGCCAGCTCTCCGGCGGCCGTCGCGGCGCTGATCTGCCGCAAGCCCTCGATAAGCGATTGTGGGGGACGGACGATATCCGGTGTCTCGATCATGCTGGGCACTATAGCCCCAGCGCGGCGAGCCGACAAGCCGTCAACGCCACTTCGCGGCCTGTGCGCGCCAAATGTGCGATGGCCTCCAAAAGTCGAAGGACTTGCTCAGCTTCTTCGGTCGCTGCCCGGAAGGCGCGCCGTGTTGCTCTCGTCCGGTGAGTGCACCCGAGGCATGGAGCGTGAGCGCATTCACAGCTAACTCCGGGGGCGACGGCAGTGCCGTCGCCCACCCTCTACAGATTCACCCTTATTGAGGGCATAGCCCGATGGAGGCTCAACCTCCGTTGAATGAACGCACTCTCCGCCGCGTGCAATTTTGGCCAGCAGACGTAAAATGAAGTTCCAAAATAGATCCCAATGAATCAGGCCTCTGACAACCCCTATGGCATCCTCAACCGAGCGTCTTAAGACGCGCAGCCGTGAACTAGAAGGACCTGCCCGCGCCCCGCACCGCGCGTTCATGCGCGCGATGGGGCTGACCGATCAAGACCTGCGCCAACCTTTGGTGGGCGTAGCGCACACGTGGAACGAAGCCACCCCCTGCAACATGTCCATGAGCTTCCTGGCCCAGGAAGCCAAGCGCGGCATCCGCGAAATGGGCGGCACGCCACGCGAGTTCGTCAGCATCGCCGTCAGCGACGGCATCGCCATGGGCCATGAAGGCATGAAGGCGTCCCTAGTCAGTCGCGAGGTGATCGCCGACTCCATCGAGCTGATGATGCGGGCGCACTGCTACGACGCCCTGTTCGGCATGGCCGGCTGCGACAAGAGCTTGCCCGGCACGCTGATGGCCATCGCTCGGCTGAACCTGCCGAGCATCTTCCTCTACGGCGGCACGATCAAGCCCGGCAAGTTCCGCGGGCGCGACGTGACCATCCAAACCGTTTACGAGGCAGTTGGGCAATACGAGGCCGGGCTGATCAGCGAAGAAGACCTCTACGAGCTGGAGTGCGCCGCATGCCCAGGCATCGGCTCGTGCGGCGGTTTCTTCACGGCGAACACGATGGCCAGCGTCGGCGAAGCACTGGGCATGTCGCTCCCCGGCAGCGCCTCCCCGCCGGCGGTGGACGAGGAACGCAAGGCCTTCGCTTATCAGAGCGGCAAGGCGCTCATGCAACTGATGCGGCGCGGCATCTTGCCCCGCGACATCATGACCAAGGAGGCGTTCGAGAACGCCCTAACGGTGGCGTTGGCGATGGGCGGCTCGACCAACATCGCGCTGCACCTGCCGGCAATCGCCCACGAACTGGGCATCAAGCTGACCTTCGACGACTTCACCCGCATCACCTGTCGCACGCCGCACATCGCCGACATGACCCCAGGCGGCAAATATGTCATGGAGGACCTGCATCGCATCGGCGGCGTGCCGGTGGTGATGAAGACCCTGCTGGACGCCGGCTTGCTCCACGGCGATTGCATCACCGTGACGGGCAAGACCGTGGCCGAGAACCTCAAGCGCGTCAAAAACGCCGAGCAACTGACCAAGCAGGACGTCGTATATCCGGTCAGCAGGCCGCTGCGCGAGAGCGGCGGCATCGTGATCGTCAAGGGCAACTTGGCGCCGGAAGGCGGGGTGGTGAAAGTGGCGGGCGTGAAAAATCTGAAGCACGTCGGGCCGGCGCGCGTGTTCGACAATGAACAATCTTGCGCTGAGGCAGTGGCACGCCGTGAGATCAAGCCCGGCGACGTGGTGGTGATCCGCTACGTCGGCCCGAAGGGCGCTCCCGGCATGCCGGAGATGCTCGCAGTCACCGCCGCTATCCGCGGCCAGGGCCTGGGCTACGAGGTGGCATTGCTCACCGATGGACGCTTCTCCGGCGCGACGACCGGCTTGATGGTCGGCCACATTGGGCCAGAAGCCTTCGTCGGCGGCCCGCTTGCGATCCTGCGCGATGGTGACATCATCGAGATTGACGCCACCAACCCGGCCAAAGGCAAGCTGAACGTCAAGCTCAGCAAAGAGGAGATTGCTCAGCGCCTGAAGAAGTGGAAGCCCCCCAAGCCGAATTACACGACGGGCGCACTTGCGAAATACGCTCGCCTGGTCGGTCGCGCCTGTGATGGCGCAGTCACGCACTAACCTGCCATGCCGGTGCTGCCGCGCGCGACTATTCGCTGCGCACCCGTGGCTCTATGGTCAACTTTATCGCGGTGCGCTCGCTGCCGTCTATGACGACCTCGCTAAACGACGGGATCACCACGACATCAATGCCGTCGAGCAACAGGTAGCCGCGCGCGATAGCGGCTGCTTTGACCGCCTGGTTGACTGCACCTGCGCCGATGGCCTGCACCTCGGCGCGCTTATGTTCGCGCACAATACCAGCAATCGCACCAGCAACAGCGGTGGGCCGAGATGTCGCAGAGACCTTGATGAGTTCCATCGCTCGTCTTTCCCTCCTGCTCCAATGCTGCGCATGCTTGTGTTAAGTTTACTTTGAATACTAACAGGTTTTAGAGCCGGGAGTGCTCAACGTTAGGGTGACTTGGCCACTAACATAAGAGGCGCAGAGGATATGCAAAAAGTCTCTGCGTCCTTCGCGTCTCTGAGGTGCGTGTTTCTTGCATCACCTTCAATTGGCGCACTCCCGAGCGGGGGCAGGTTTTAGGGAGAGTAGTCTAGTTCGGAATGAAAGGCTGCATCATTGGGCACACGTTTTGGTCATCCACAAGCGCGTTGCTCACGTCATCGCGGCGAGGCACCGCGCAGGTCAGTGATGCTCGGCGTATTGAGCGCATCAGGGTCACCCGCACCCTGCCTCATCCCGTCATTCTGAGCGTGAGCCACGGCATACCGTGTCCACTGACTTCATCATACTAGCGCCAGCGAAGCATCTAGGCGCGCGCCCAATCGAATTGCTGCGGGGTCACCAAGGCTGCGCAGCCTTTGTTTCGCGGCACAGCGACCTGTGAACTGTAGGGGCTAATTGGGCAGGATTTTAGATGCTTTGCTCAGAATACGGGGGGAGGAGGCAGGACTTTGGTGAACCATTGCAATGACTACTGGTCACACTAAGAACACCCGCCCAGAATTGTGGATGCGCCCCGAGTGGCTAACGTTTTACCGCTTCTGTGATGAGTTCTTGGGAAAGTAGGCGCATGCACAGCACTTAGAGGAGCAAAGGTGGTGTCTTCGCCTACATATTCTGGCCAGTGGCCGCGAGCAAGATCGCGCGCATTGTTAGGCTTCCTGCGCGCGTTTGCTTTTTGGACTAACTCGCTGAATGGGTGAGCGGCGTCTATTGGTTCTGCTGCGCCTCTGCGCTTAAGCGAGCGCGCGCTTCGGCGACAAACGCTTTGACCGCGGCGTCTATCTCGTCGCGCACCTGGCGGAACTTGGCCAGCTTTTGCGCTTCATCCCCTTCAAAGGCAGCCGGGTCGTCGAATTTCCAATGCAAACGATGTGCTGCACTCCAGGCCAGACGCTTGGGCACTTCTCTTCGGCATCTGCGCACACCGTGATCAAATAAGCGAAGAGTTGCTTGCCCAGGTACTCGCGCAGGCTCTTAGAGTACTGTCCTTCCAAGCTGATGCCCACCTCTTCCATCACCTTGACGGTCAACGGATTCATGCCCCGTGGGTCGATGCCTGCACTAAACGCATTGAATTTGTCCTATGCATAGTGGCGCAGGAAGGCCTCGGCCATTTGGCTGCGCGCGGAGTTGCCGGTGCAAAGGAATAGCACGTTACGCTTCGACATTAGCAAACCTCTTGGTCAGTCTGGATGAACGACTTGAACTTCTCAATTAGCTCGTCACGCACCCGACGAAACGCTTGGAGTTTGGCCTCCTCGCCTTCCACGGCTGCTGGGTCGGGAAAGCTCCAATGGATGCGTCGATATTGACCCGGCAGGAAGGGGCAAGATTCGTTGGCCGCGTCGCAGACGGTGATGACGGCGTCGAATGGTTGGCCGATAAATTGCTCGTATGTCTTTGAGTGGTGGTTGCTGATGTCCACGCCTAGCTCTGCCATTGCGCGGATGGCAAAGGGATGGACGAAGGTGGCTTTGCTGCCGGCGCTGAAGACCTCGTAGCGATCGCCGGCCAGCCAGCGCAGGACTCCTTCTGCCATTTGGCTGCGAGCGGAGTTGGCTGTGCAAAGGATCAGCACCCGTTTCTTTTGCGCTTGATTCATCGTGGTCTGGCTCTATATTAAGGATGGCGCTGCGGGGGAGTGAACGCACAGTTACCTCGCCCCCCGCAGCGCTTCCGAAACGATTCACCCTCGTATTTGTTACGGGGTCAGCACTGTGTCAATCAGGTGAACCACGCCGTTGGCGGCGTTGATGTCGGTGGCGATCACGCGCGCATCATCAACGAACACTTCGCCATCGCGGATTTCCACGCGCAGCGACTTGCCGTTGACCGTGGGCAGGCTGCTGCTGTTGACCACATCGCTGGCCGTGAACCTGCCGGGCACGACATGATAGGTCAGTATTGAGCGCAGCAGGGTCCGATCATTCAGGATAGCGTTCAGCTCATCCTCGGTGAACTGAGCGAATGCTAAATCGGTCGGCGCGAAGACGGTGAACGGGCCGGGCTGGCTGAGCGTCTCGAACAGGCCGGCCGCCTCGATCGCGCGAACCAGCGTGATCAGACCACCCGCAACTGCCGTCTCCGGAATGCCCCACGGCACGCGGGCGGTGCGCTTAGGAAGGAACTCACCGCAGTTCTCGGCCAGCGCCAATGGCTGAGGCACCAGCGGGAGGTTCACTTCCACTGCTTGGCCAAGCCGCTCCACGCGCACCTCGATCACCGGCGCGGAAGTGTATTGGCCTGGGCCAGCGATCGGCATCACGAAATACGTGCCAGGGCGGACGATCAGACCATAGGTGTTATCTGGACCGGTGTGGCCGCAGCGGAAGTAGTTGCCCCCGTTGGTGACCTTAAAGCGGCCCAGCGTCGTCGGCTCACCCGGGTCGCGCCTACCGTTGGCGTTGCTGTCAATGAATGCAACCCCGTAAATCTTGCCCGGCGCTTGGGCATGGGTAGGGATGGTGAGCGCCAGGCTTGCGCCAACCAACCCGACCACTGCGAGGCGTGTCACGTTCTTGCGGAATGAAAGGTTCATAGCGTCTTTTTCCTCCTAGACATTAAGGTCTCCTGTACCAGGCTTGAGCGTACCTACCAAACTTAAAGAGAATGTTAT
>Ga0272447_1000084_pt1 | contig 65795 bp, 62 predicted proteins | sample YNPCB0133_FD_194589 | JGI IMG/M metagenome (GOLD analysis project Ga0272447, IMG submission 194589) | Hot spring microbial mat communities from Yellowstone National Park, WY, United States - YNP-CB-013-3 | ecosystem: Environmental > Aquatic > Thermal springs > Hot (42-90C) > Sediment | place...
TGTAACTTTAAAGATGGTTAAAGATATAATAAAGAATCCCGATAGGTATAGAGTTGATACAAAGAGTATGCTAGAAAAACTAGAGTCACCGTGGCCTATAATATTGAGGTGGGTAAAAAGACTGCTACGCTCATAATATACTAAAATAACCCTTCCCCCCGGAAAAGAGCGAGTTTCCCCACCCTAAGAGGCTTCTAAGCCTCTCCCAGCCTCTATATGTTTCCCGCTCGGAGGCTCACCCCTCATCCTATCGAACTCCACAATAGGGGTATGACCTCCCGCCCTGGAGGTGTGGGGTTTCGAATTTCTGGGTCTTGGGTGTTAGCCTCTTGGTTTCCCGGCATCTCATCCGGGTCTGAGGGTAAGTTGTGCTTTGAGGCGGGAGATCTTGGATCCCGCAACCCCTAAGTCTTCGATTTCAATCAGATATCATCACAACTCCACCCTAACAGTGTAGCGGGGGGTTAGAAGCCTAAAACTCTAAAACCCAATCCCGCCTTTAAGGGCGAGGTTTGCTAAGTTTTAATATCACGCTAGGGTTACATGTAGAAATTATTACCCTCCCCCCTATCACTATTGATTGTGGTGTAGTTCCCTTGGGTAAGCTTTTCGGGACCGATGGTGTTAGGGGTGTAGTTGGTTTTGATTTAACGCCTGAGTTTGCTTTAAGGTTAGGGAGGGCTATTGGTGGCTTCTTTGGTAGGGGTTCTAGGGTTCTTGTCGGTCGCGATGTTAGGGCTGGTGGCGATATTGTAGCTGGAGCTCTTGTAGCTGGGCTTCTCTCTGAGGGTGTTAAGGTCTACTATGCTGGTCTTACTCCAACCCCCGCTATCCAGTATGTTGTTAAGAATGAGTTCTACGATGGCGGTGTTATGATAACAGCTAGTCATAACCCTCCTGAGTATAATGGTGTTAAGGTTATAGCAGGTGATGGTATTGAGGTTCCTAGGGAGGACGAGGTTAAGATTGAAGAGCTCTACTTCAAAGGCCATGGTTCAAGCCTTGAGTGGAGATCCCTTGCAGAGCCTCCTGAGGGTGTGACAGGTGTAGTGGAGAAGTATGTTAAGGCTATAGTAGATCAGGTTGATGTTGACTCTATAGCTAAGAGGGGCTTTAAGGTTGTGGTTGACTGTGCTAATAGCGTTACAGCCTTAACAACACCACTTCTACTTAGAAAGCTTAACGTTAGAGTTGTATCTATAAACTGCCACCTAGACCCGCTATTCCCCGGTAGGGAGCCTGAGCCTAGACCTGATACACTGGTAGATGCTGCAACTCTAGTAGTCTCTTCTAGAGCGGATCTAGGTGTAGGCCATGACGGTGATGGCGATAGAGCTATACTGATAGATGATATGGGTAGAATACACTGGGGTGATAGGTCCGGGGCTCTCCTAGCAGCCTATGCTTCAACTAAGTGGAAGAGTTTCCCGAGAAGGGTTTATACGGGTGTATCCAGTAGTGTAGTGGTTGAAGATTACCTTAAACCCTACGGTGTAGAGGTTGTATGGACCCCGGTAGGCTCTGTTACCATAGCTAGGATGATGAAGAGTGAGGGGGGAGCTATAGCTGGTTTCGAGGAGAACGGTGGGTACATGCATGTACCACACCAGTACGTTAGAGATGGTGCTATGAAGCTAGCGTTATTCCTAGAGGTTATGTCGTCATATGGAGTTAAGAGTAGCTCTCTATTCTCTAAGCTCCCAGAGTATCACACTATTAAGACGAAGGTGAAGGCTTCAAGGGAGGAGGCTCTCTGTGCTATAGAGTTGTTGAAGGAGCGTTTTTCAGGATTCAGAATGGTAACCATAGACGGTGTTAAAGTGTTCGGCGGCGATTTCTGGGTACTAGTAAGACCTAGCGGGACGGAGCCTGTGATAAGGATTATGGGTGAAGCCTCTAGGAAAGAGAGGATTGAGGAGGTGGTGGCAGAGGTTAAGAACATCATATCACTTTGCCTTAGAGGTGGCGGGCTGTGAGATACTATTTCTTTGAGCTCCTAGCATGCCCTATATGCAAGAACCCTAACCTGCTACTACACCCCATCATAGAGGAGAAGCGCCCAGTCACCGTTGATGTTGAAAGGGTTAGATGTAGAAGGTGGTGTAGCTTATACTGGAGGAATGCTGAGGAGACCCCCTTAGATCTTTGTAAAGACTGTGTACACAGGGACATAGTAGAGGGTGTCATCGTATGCCCTAACTGCGGTAGATGGTACCCCATAGTATCAAGTATACCGGTAATGATAAATGATAAGTATAGAAACCCCAAGGAGGACGCTGACTTCATGAGAAGGAATATATCTAGGATCCCGGAGAATGTGAAGAGGGAGATGAGGATACCCAGGATAATAGAATAAAAGATTTGGAGGATAAAACTAAAGGGAGTAGGGGGATAGGATAGATTGGCTCAGGCGAGGGATGTGGGAGAGTTAGCGAGAAGCCTAGAGAGGTGGGTTGCACTTCAGAAGGTAGTCTTAGATAGCTTCAAACAGATAGATGGTAAGGTGAAAGCCTCTGATAGGCTCGATATAATAATACATACAAGGATAGCTTTCAACCATATGATAAGAACTCTTAAGGCGTTCGACGACTGGCTACAAGATCCATTCATAACAAGTAATATACCCAGGGAGCTCCTACTAGAAGTGTGGTCAACATCTCTAAAGCTTATGGAGACGCTCTTAGAGCTCGATATAAAGCATACAACTGAGGTTAAAAGCATAATAGAGAAGGCTGTGAAGGAGGGGCAGATAAGCCCTATAGTCGCCCAACTAAGAGACCTGGCGGCACCTAGAGGAGAGGAGAGGGAGAGGAGAGGGCCGGCAATATCGATTTAAACTGGGTGTTGAAACAAGCCTCTCTAGGCCAAACCGGGAAAACCTTTTTAACTCTTTTAAGTAACCTCCTCTACCTCCCTCTCCCTAGCTTTTAATACTTGGTAAGTAACCTCCACACTATATTTCAACGCAGCTTTCGCTTTTATAGCCTCTATTGTAGACTGGAGATTCTCAATCCTAATCTCGGCCGTTGAGCCGTCAGGCTTCTCCCTTATAAGAAGCCTAGCCAGCTCCCCCTCAACACCAGACTTTGCTTGGAGCACTCTAATATCCTCCTCCACGCTTCTAAGATACTCTTTAACCTCTACTGGGAGTACTACTGGGTTTTCAAATGCAACCCTCACATATGTATCTCCGATGTAAACCCTTGCCACCCTCCTCCTCCCTATTTTAACCTCTTCAACCCTCTCCCCTACAAGGGCCTGCTGGCCGCTATCAAGGATTGCCATTATGGTTTTCAAAGCTTTTAACTCGAGCTCCAACTCCTCAACCCTAGATCTAAGCCATTCTAGAACCTCCTCCTTCGCGAGATACCCCTCCTGGTTGTCAGAATACCTAGTCACCCCGGCCCCCCATGCTAGTAAGGTTTAGTTAGCGTGAGTAGGGTTCTGGGTCGGTGTTATCCAGGTCTCACCTAACCCAAAAAGCCTGCTCTTAGATCAAATGATGAGAGGGGTCTTAACGGCTCTCACCTCCAGTTCACATAGTGTTAGTTCGCAACCCTCTCTCCCCTCAGGTTATACTTAGGCCTACTACTGGGATGTGTTTATGGCAGTTGACTTGGTTAGTGTTGTTGAGGAGTGGACCACTAGGATAACAGCGTTGGCATGGGCGTTATTCCTATTCACATGGAGTGTAGGTTGGGCTCTTAGAGGGGCTCCGCTACCGTTCGCTAGAGTGAAGAGGATAGGCTCCTCTCTTGTAGAGGATTCTGTATGGGCGGCTTTCTGGCTGGCTGTGGGCATGACTGTTTTCAAGGTTGTTACATACATAGCTAGCCTCATAGCTCAAGGTCTAGGATTTTAGATGGGCGGTGTTAGGGTAATGGATCCAGCCTACCTAGTGGTGTTAGCTGTTAAACTAGCTATACTAACATTTTACATTGGGGTTCTAGTGTACGCCCTACCACTACCATTCTCTACTGTGAAGAGGTGGGGACCCCAGCTATTATGGGATGGGGTTCTAGCCTTGTTCCTAGCTACGATCTACGCCATCCTATACTCTACGAGCAACAGGTTAGCATTAATGCTGGGGGGCTCGTGGACTCTCTTCAACCTATGGTATTCAGCGGCACTAAGCGTGTCTCTGAACTTGAAGATGGTGATTGCAGCACTAACTGCTATCCCTGAAGTGGCAAGGTTAGCCGGGCCTGTTTATGCTGTAGCGCTACCCTTAGATAGAGCTGCAACTCTAGCCATACTATTCCTGACAACCCTTGCTGGAATAGCTGAGCTAGTGTACAACTACGGCCTGGTACTAGTGGCTTTTGGAGTAGTACTCTACGCTACACCATTTAGGATTACCAGAGGTGCCGGAGCGTGGCTTATAGCCTTTATCCTAGTATTCAGTATAGGTCTTCAAACGCTCCCACTATTCATATCGAGCTTTGCGAGCAAACCGCAGACCCCGGAGGTTACTGTAGACTATAGGTTGTTAAAGGTGAGGGTTGAAAGTAGTAGGGGTGACCCTATAGCTTATGGAGTGTTAGTACTAATGGATAGTAGTGGACGTGTTATAGCATCATACATGGTTGATGGGGGTGGCTATGCTAAGTCAAAGTACCTAGAGGGTGGCATGGTTATGATGCCAGCCTCAGAATTGTATGCCTATATAGAGTTCGATGGCGTCTTATTCCCTTTAAAACCTAGGCTGTTGAGAGCTCAGGAGTACTCTAATGGGCAGGAGGTGGTTGTTAGAGCTCCGCACATCATCATATCAAAGTACCCGCTAATACTAGCGTACTCCTCGGTAACCGATTTCGAGGTTGTCGATGGTGGGAGCTGGTTTGCCATAACATCATATCTAAACCTAGGGGATTTTATTGAAATTAGGTACCCTAAGTACTGTAACCTAAACATAACATCCAATTATGTAATGGCTAGTGGTGAGTGGGCATGGAGGGGTGTTAATGGAGTCTACTCCAAGCTCAATGCGGGTAGTGCTGGTGTCTACGAGGTGATGGTCCAAATCAATGGTTGTAGCCAACCACACCTCCCCTCAGACGAGGGATTACAGGATTACGTGGAGAGGCTTTCAGAGGAGTTGAAGTTCATTGATGTGAATCTACTTAAAGCATTCATACTATACTATCTCACCGTTCCAACCATATATGTCTTCATGCTATTCCTAGCTACCGGGGCTCTAGCTAGGATACTTGGAGGTAGGGATAGGGTTCCGGTAAGGGTGGCTTAGCTTGGTCGGCATCCTAGACATGTTGATAGTAACCCTAGCCCTCTTATCCCTCATCATACTCTTGAGGAATATACTGGCTTCAAGGGAGCTAAGGATACCTATTAGGCTTAGGAAAGACGAGGAGCTCAAGGTTAATATTGGTGGTAGCACTTTAGTAGGCTACGCCCTCGTAGCTGATAGGATTCCCTCAGGTGGCGATGGAGGGGTGGCTGAGAGGCTTGTTGAGATAGCTAAGTCCATGAGGGTTAGTGTCACGTTCACGTCGAGCATGTTTAAAGTGGAGTCTGGGAAGCTATTGGGGTTCATTGAGGATGAGATTAGGAAGGTTGAGCTAGTTTACAACGCTACAAAGCATGTTAGATATGCTGAGAGGCTCAGGTTTCTTAACGAGCTATACAGAACCGTAGCTAAAGATCACAAGCCGTACGTAGGCTCCCTAGGCATAGTACTATGGTTGCCTCAAGGCGACCCCGATAATCAGAGGGTTGTTGAGGCTTTCAGAAGTCTTGTTGAGGCGGAGGCGGGTGTGACGTTGAGAAAGCTTGGTAGTAGCTTCGACGTTGTAGAGGGGTTGATTGCAAGCGTGCCGCCAGTTGAGAGTGCTGTGAACGTGCCTGTAATCCTGGTTACAGAGGATGATGTTAGTGATAGGAGGGGGGTGATCTTAGGTAGGATGGTTGACGGTGAGGGGGTTTTAGTTCTAGATTGGCCTAGGGATTTTGAAGCTCACATAGGAGTCTTAGGGCCCACGGGTAGAGGTAAGACTGTTATGCTTGCTGGGATAGCTGCCCAGCTGGGCATGCTTAGTGATGTAAGGTTAGATCCGTACATGGTTTTAGTTATAGACCCTAAGGGCGATCTTAGAAACCTCCTTTCAAAAGTTGCTTCGAAGGTTGTTAGACCAGGTGGTTATTGTATCCCTCTACCGAGACTCGACGGGGTTGCAGAAGAGCTGGTCAAGTCTAGTGTTGAGGCAGGTTGGGGTAAGGGTAAGGTTGACGTGTGTAGGGGCTCGCTTATAGAGAGGGGGCTTGTAGTGTACGATTTAACAAACCTTGGGAATGAGGATAGGAATGTAGCTTCAAGTCTTATAGTCTCCAGTCTAGTCCTAGAGGCTTCCGAGAAAGGGCTTCCAGGCAGGGTGCTTCTAGTTATTGATGAGGCTTGGAGAGTGGCTATAGGATCGGCTAACCACATGATTATGGCGCTTAGAGAGGGTAGAAGTAAAGGTTTATATGTTATCTACGCAACTCAATCGCCATCAGATCTACCCCAGGCTATCCTGGACAACACGAGGGTTGTAGTAGCCTTCGGGGGCTTCACTAAGAACTATGCAGAGCTAGCTAGGAGACTCGGCCTTGAGGAGGTCGATAAGCTACTAAGACTACCTGTTGGCGAAGCTTATGTAAGAGTTGGCGATAGACCCCCCCTAAGAATTTATGCATACAACTATAAAGCTATGCTAGGAGATAGCATAGTTAGCGGGGTGGAAGCCGGTGTCTCTAGCAGCAAAGGTTCTAGAGGAGATGGAGAAGAACGCTGAGCTTAGGAGGAAATTCTTCAGAATACTGCTAGCAGAGCTCATGCTAGACCCAGATCTCAGGATGGCCATGGTTAACGCGATGATAAGAGAGGTTGCAACGAAATCAGACCTATCTGAGGCGGAGAAGAGGATTACAACATCCATAGACGATCTAGGCAAGAACGTGAGCTCACACCTAGAGAATATACCCACAAAGGACTCAATTAAAGATCTTGCGTCGAAAGTCGAAGAAGTAGCAAGGGATATAAAAGAGTTTAAAAACATGATAGGCGTGATTGAGAGCGTAGGAGAGAGGTTCAACAAGGTAGAGGATAAAGTTGATACTGTAAAAAACGTGGTAGAGATATTTGAAACAACATTCTCAAACATAACATCTAAGTTAGACGATTCACTATCAAAGATAGGGGCAACCACAACAACAATTCAGGAAACCACAACCGCAATACAGGATAGAACATCCAACATTGAAAATAGAATCTCAAGACTAACAATAGCTATCTTCATAATCCTAATATTAACCCTAGTAACGTTAATAGCACAACTACTGGAAACACTAAAACTAATACCATAGATAGCTTAAAGGAGGTCAAAGGAACCGCCTATTATACCCTTAAAACTAACAATAGAAAACTTTAAAACCAATCTACCGGAAGCGACATGATCAACATACTAGCAGTTCACAGCCCATGCATAGTCCAAGGAAAAGTACTTATATTGAAAACCAACCCCATAAACGGTAATGGAGGGCTTTAAGCTCCCAACAAGTCTACATCGGGGTTGGGGGAGTTCAGCGTAGACAATGTTTGCTATAAGGATTCCTAGGTAGGTTGGAGGTTCAGATGTTGTTATAGTTTTTATGTTCGTCGATTTTGTTTTCATTTACATATCTAGGGAAACATTATCAGTTTGCTTAAGCTCCAGAGAGGTTAAACTTCTATGTTGAACGTTTCATGACTAGGAAGAGGAGTGGGAAGGGTTCAGTTTGGGTGGTTAAGCTATGAAATTATTTTAGATCGTTGAGAGAGCGTAGGGTAGCTCATATTCTTTTTAGTAGTTGAAGGGTGTTCTATAGGTGCGGTTAACGCTAGTATCTTGGCTCTATGACTATTAATGCGTATTCGTTGAGCTGGTTTAGCTTAATTATGGTTTTACCCTCCTCTCTTACTACTTCAAGTTTTTGTCCTGTTATGGCATTGTAAGCTGTGTGCTTCTCGTCTGTCTCGCTATGCAATTCTAGTATTACGTTGTTGACTGGGATTATGGTTCTGGGTGGGTGTACGCTGTATGGTGGTATGTATGGTGGGAGTGATTGTTTGCTGGGCCCTGTGGGTGCTGTTAGTATCCTCTGGTTATAGGTATGGTTTACTAGGTGAACTACCAGTCTGTCTCCTTTCCTATAGAACTCTGTTTGTATAGTCTCCGGGGCCTCGACTTTGATTGGTGGTTTTGGAGCATGCTTGTTTAGAGGTCTGAGGATGAGCTCTGCGTAGTCAGGGTGCCCTAGTCTACTATAGTGTGCTCCAACTCTAGCTGAGTAGTATATTATAGATCCTCTGCCGTGCTCTGCCATGATCACCCCCGCTACCTTTTCAAGAGTTGAGTCTGGGGGTGGTGTGCTCCTACCTAGCGTGTACTCGAAACCATAGGGGGCTTTAGGTGCTCTTACTAAGGCTAGGACTTTAGATGTTACAGACCTAACCCTAACTAGGTCTCCCAGTACCCTCTCAGTCCTACCCTTCTCGAACCTGATACTCTGGTCACCGAAGACTATTGATTCTGGGAGGCCGCTCCAGTACTCATTGTATATGGTGGGGGATACGTTTAGGTGGAGGTACGAGTAGCCCATCCTGAGGAAGCCCTCGAATGTAACACCCATGATATCCTCTAGTGCTAGTGAATGCCTATAGGTGTAATCAGGGCTCATAACGCCGAATTCAGCTGTAGCTACTAGAACCCCACCGTTCTCCACATAGCCTTCTAGAACCCCTTCATCCCTAGAGCTAAGTACTGCAGTTGATGGGAGTACTAGGATCTTGTAGCCTCTAGCTTTACGCTCCAAGTCTACCATTGAGAGGAGCTCCACCGGAACGTGGCTTGAAGCTATTATCTGCGTTAAACCCTCAAGCTCAGCTAAATACACATCAGGCCTCTCCCAGAAGTACTTATCATGGGTCTCGCTGCTGAAAACCACAGCAGCATAGCTAATGGGCTCTACGTCTACCAGGTACTCCTCAAGCCTTTCAAGCTCCTCGTAAACCTCAGCTAGGTAATCTAAAGCCCTTGGATCCTCGAAGAACTGGCTTGAGAACATGGTAGCCACAGGGTGCCCTCCAGCAGCAACAATAGCCCTAACCCCCTGTTTAACAGCTATCCTGGTAGTAGACTGGGTCGTTCTAAGCGTGTAGAAGAGATTTCTACTAACAAACACAGGCTTCCCCTCACCTAGTAGAGATCTAGTCAGCTTAGTAGCCATCACTATGAGGGAGTAGTCTACAACATCGAACTCGCTTGCCTCAGCGAAAACACCATCCAGTATATCCCTAGCCTTCTCAACAACAATATTACCCCTACCAGCCCACCCAACCGGGTGGCTGTTATAGAGGAAGAGCGTATCACCCTTCTCCTCCTTAATAGCATCCCTGATCCTCCTCATAGCCTCAACAGTAACCCTATACCTCCACTCCCACGACAACCTAAACGCTGGATCCTCCTCATCCATAACACTAGGTAGATCAACCCCATACTCACTCTTAAACTTAGCCCTACAATAGCTACAGTAACAAGCCTTAGGTGGATCGGGCATGTACCTAAAACTATCCAAGAGAACACCCTCAGGCCTAATCCTACCCGTAGCCTCACGAGCCTCAGGTACAAAATACTCCTCTAGAGCAGGACTATTAGGGCATATCTGAGGCCAATGAGGATCCCTAACCTTCCTAGCAGTAGGAAAATGCTCTAAGACTATAACCTCCCCGTCTCTATTCCTTTGAGCGTACTCAGGATGCCTCCTATAAATAAACCTGTTAGCAGTATGACAAACCATTATAATCAAGTTTAACCCTCTCCTCCTAGCCAGCAACCTCAACTCCTCAAGGTCGAGAAGAGCATTAGGATGCCTAGGGTAAACCTTGCTATCTCTATAGAAGACTCTACCCCAGGGATCCCTAGCAAACACAATCAAAGCATTAGCATGAGCCCTCAAAGCCCTTTCAACAATAGACCAAGCATTAATCCTATCAGCGTAAAAACCATACGGATCCTCAATGTTAAACTGAATAACCCTATAAAACTGTCCCCTCTGGAAACTCAAGCTTAAACAGACCTCAGCTTATGGTATATAACACTTGGAACTTAAAAGAATTCATAACATGGTGAGACTAAGCAAAAACGGTTAAGTATGGAGTACATTATTCTCTGAAGCTCTTTTAAACAGAAGTGAAGGAAAAGGCTTAAACCCCCAGCCCTGAACTGTGATGTCTTAAGGAATGGATGCTGAAATGTAATGTGAGTGTTTTAGAGCGGATATCTGATAAACATCTCGAAGGAGGCTTTTTAAGTCTCCCAGGATACGGGAAGGGATCATAGTCGATTCTAGCTCAGTAGGTGTTAGATTCCGAGATCAATGTAGCTAATCTTTATTAATCCTGATATTAACCCTAGTAGCGTTAATAGCACAACTACTGGAGACACTAGTACCATAGGTAGCTTAAAGAGGTGACCATACGTTATATATACCCTTAAATCAATCACATAGAGAAGTGCTCCAGAGAGCTGTCGGTGGATAGTGTGGATGCGCAAAGTTGAGCTATTAAGTCTTAGCTTCTAATGCTAGTCGTGGTGTTAGGTTTTATGGCGTTCCTCTATAGGGGGTCTCTGGAGGATCCTGGTGGTAGGTTGAGGGATCTTCTTAGGTCGAGGGATATCATTGTCGCTCCTGGGGTTTACGGGCCTGTGTTTGCTCTTCTTGCTGAGAGGATGGGTTTTGAGGCTTTGTACCTGTCTGGGGCTGCGTTAACAGGTTTTCTAGCTATGCCTGATATTGGTTTGATTACGTTGTCTGAGCTAGCTACTATGACTAGGTATATTACTAGGGTTGTTGGGGTTCCGCTTATAGTTGATGCTGATACTGGTTTTGGCGAGGCTATTAATGTTGCTAGGACTATTAGGGACCTTGAGGATGCAGGGGCTGCGGCTATACAGATTGAGGATCAGGTTATGCCTAAGAGGTGTGGTCACCTACCGGGTAAGAGTGTTATCCCAGCTGTGGATATGATGAAGAAGATTAGGGCTGCAGTAGATGCTAGGAGGAGGGATACTCTTATAGTAGCTCGTACTGATGCTAGGGATGTTGAGGGCCTTGAGGGGGCTATTGAGAGAGCCCAGCTCTACGTAGAGGCGGGGGCCGACGTGATATTCCCCGAGGCTCTTAGAAGCTTGGAGGAGTTCAGAGAGTTTGCTAGGAGGGTTAAAGCACCACTCCTAGCTAACATGACCGAGTTCGGTAAAACACCCTACATATCGGTCCAGGAGTTTAGAGAGGCTGGGTACAAAGTGGTTATATTCCCAGCTACACTATTTAGAATCTCACTAGGGGCAGCTAGAGAGGCTTTGGAGGTGTTAAAATCACAGGGTACGCAGAAGAGCCTTCTAGATAGGATGATGTCGAGAGAGGATTTCTATAAGCTGATAGGCTACAGGGATTACGAGGAGAGAGATCTACGAGTCTCAGCTGAGATTGAGGAACTCTATAGGAGGATAGGTTATAAAAAGCCCTAGTGGGTGTAACCAGGAGAGGTGGTAGGTAGTGGGTGGAAGGCAGAGAACAACACTCTTCACAGGCCTTGAGAAGGGTAAGGAGAAAGAGGAGGCTTCGGAATCTAAAGGGGGGAAACAGGGTAAACAGGTTAAGGGCAAGAAGTAATGACCTGCTATACCTGGCCTCCGCCTAGGAGGTCTAAGAGACTAGCCGTAGCGATACCAGGTAGTATCCTGGTTACCGAGGATACACTAGAACTTAAAACTGTTAAAGCCGGTATCGTAGGTAGGGTTCTCGCCATTCATAGGGTTGATGAGGTTGTATTATATAAGGATCGTGAAACCACAGGTGGGGATCTGAGACTGTTAAGACTACTACTAGAGTACATGACAACACCTCCCCATCTAAGGAGGAAGGTTCATCCTCTTAGGAGGGAGCTTAAAGCATCGGGGCTCCTGCCACCGCTAAGAACGTGTAACCACGAGGTTCCAGAGGAGCTAAGGCCTGGTGATAAGCTTGACTCCTACATAGAGTCGTGTGAGGAGGGTGTATGTAAGGCATATCTTGGGAGAGCGGGTTACGGGATTCTAAGAGGCTACTATAAACCTGGTAGTATTGTAACAGTTAGGGTGAAGAGAGTTGGTGGTGAGGGATTCGAGGTCGAGGAGTCCAGCTGGGGCAACCTCTATACAGGCTTTAAAATTAAAACAATCTCAGATCTAGAGGTTTTAGTTGAAAGCTATAGGAGGAGAGGCTACACTATAATACTATCAAGTAAGTATGGGGACTGCTCTCCTAAAGCTCTTAGAACTTTAGAAGAGCTTAAAAACAAGTCTAAAGGTCTTCTCGTCATATTCGGAGGCCCTTACAGGTGCCCCTATGAGTACACAAAACACGATATATACGATGTGATACTCAATACAATCCCGAATCAGGGAACGTTAACAGTGAGAACGGAAGAGGCTATGATTGCAACGCTTACAACCATAGATCTAGTTGGGAAAGCTAGCGGAGAGCTAGGATAGGTTTAAGAGGATGGGAAGTGGAATGGTTGTAGTTAAAACCACATATGTTAACCCTTAGTTTCAAAAGCCACCATCAACAACCTGTTTTAGAGTGGAGAAAGGCTAGTGTTATAAGCTTATAAGGTTAAATCTAGGACATTACTGGCGTAGGGGGTTTAACCTGTGGGTGCTAGGAAGAAGCATGCACCTAAGAGGGGTAGTTTAGGGTTTTCACCTAGAAAGAGAGCTTCGAGATTAGTGCCTAGAGTCAAGTCCTGGCCTCAGGTTGATAATGGAAGACCATTGCCTCTAGCGTTTCTAGGTTATAAGGTTGGGATGACTCATGTCTACATTGTGGACGACATCCCTGGGAGTCCTACTAGTGGTAGGGAGGTCTTCGTGCCTGTAACTATCGTTGAAACCCCTCCTCTCTACGTTCTAGCTTTAAGGCTTTACGGTTACGATATTAATAGAGGTCTGTATACGTTAGGTGAGGCACGAGCTCAACCTCCTCCAGAGCTTGAGCTACATAGGAGGATTACTACCCTAGGCTCTGTTAACCTCGAGGATGAGTTGGAAGAGTTGGAGAAGCTTCTACCAAAGGCTGTCGATGTGAGGTTGCTGGTGGTATCTCAACCGAAGCTTACAGGGGGTTTGAGTAAGAAGAAACCCGATGTACTAGAAGTTAAGGTTGGCGGTGTTAGCGATATTAAGGCCTTGTACGATTATGCTGTAGGCAAGCTAGGTAAGACTATAACTGTTGACGAGGTGTTTCAGGTGGGGCAGCCCGTTGACGTAATAGCTGTTACTAAGGGTAAGGGGTTCCAGGGGGTTGTTAAGAGGTGGGGTGTGAAGGAGTTACCTAGGTGGCATAAACATAGGAAAGGTAGTAGGAGCGGCCCCGGAGCTAGAGGGTCTGCTGCTGGTAGTTGGTGGGAGATTCCTCAGGCGGGTCAGATGGGGTTCCATAGGAGGACGGAGTATAATAAGAGGATACTATCCATAAGTGATAACGGCTACGTTATAACGCCTGCAGGGGGCTTCCTAAACTACGGTATTGTTAGAAGCCAGTATGTAGTGCTAGCCGGCACTATACCTGGTACTGTTAAGAGGCCTGTAGTTCTAAGATGGCCTATAAGACCTCCTTCATGGTATTTAAGCTATGGTGCGCTTAAACCCAAGATAGTTTATATAAGCTTGGAGAGTAAGCAGGGCAACTAGATGGTGATGTCCATGATCTACTCAAGCCTCCTCCTATACTTGAGAGATCCCATCACCGTACCCGTATACTCTCTCGACGGTAGCCAGGTTGATGTAATAACATTACCTGACATATTTAGATTCCCTATTAGAAGGGATCTGATTAGAAGGGTTTTCCTAAGCGAGTTTACAGCTCGTTTACAGCCTAAAGGTAGGGATCCTATGGCTGGTAAGAGGACTACAGCTGAAAGCCTTGGTATAGGTTATGGTATAGCTAGAGTTCCAAGGGTTAAGGGTAGTAGGAGGGCGGCTTTCATACACTCAGCTAGAGGTGGTATGGCGGCATTTCCTCCTAGAGTTGATGCTAGGATATGGGAGAGGGTTAATAGGAGGGAGAGGATTCTAGGGACTATAAGCGCCCTCTCCGCCACGGCTGTAGTAGATACTGTTAAAGCTAGAGGTCATAAGTTCTCAGCTCCAGCGGTCCCAGTTGTTGTTGAATCCCAGGTTCTCACAGGCATCTCTAAAACACGTGATTCTACAGAGCTCCTGAGAAAACTAGGGCTCTACGAGGATGTTGAGAGGGCCCGTGAGGGTACTAGGTGGAGGGCTGGTAAGGGTAAGAGGAGGGGGAGGAGGTATAAGGAGCCTAAAAGCATACTATTTATCCTAGAAGATGTAGAATCCCCCTTCGCTAGATCCGTTAGAAACCTACCTGGCGTCGACGTAGTACTACCAAGCTTAGTTAGTGTGCTACACCTAGCTCCCGGAGCTCACCCAGGTAGGCTGACTTTCGTAACAATAGGGGCTCTCAAGGGTCTTGAGGAGAGGTTTAAGGTGATCTCCTTTTGAAGGACGCTAGAAATTTAATTATAAGAGTGCACTTTAGCGAGAAAGCCTCAAATCTCATGGAGAGAGAGAACGTGATTACATTGATTGTTGATAGGAGGGCTTCCAAGCACGATGTTAAAAGGGTTTTCGAAGACCTCTTCCAGGTTAAGGTTGAGAAGGTTAGGACGTTGATAACGAGTAGGGGGGAGAAGAAGGCATATGTGAAGCTAGCTCCAGGATTTAACGCTAGGGATGTAGCTACAAGGCTTGGAGTTGTGTAACAACTATTCCTCCTCACCTCTAACCTCGGGTACACGAGCTTTACCATTCTCAACCATATCCACTACCTTGCTTGCAATATCCCTCACAACCTGGGCAGCCTCGGAGTCAGGGTATTCGGATATGAACACTTTACCTGCGTCATTGCACTCCCTAATCCTAGGATCTAGTGGTATAGCTCCTAGGAATGGGATTCCATACTCTTCAGCTATCTCTCTGGCCGCACCTCTCCCGAATATGTATATTACGTCTCCGTGAGGGCACCTATAGTAACTCATATTCTCTATTATGCCTATAACAGGTGTTTTCATCTTACTAGCGAACGCCACAGCTCTTTTTACAACAGATTTCGATACATCACTTGGTATTGTCACGAGTATTATGCCGCTAAGCCTAGGCATAGACTGCACTATTGTGAGAGGCTCATCCCCAGTCCCTGGGGGCAGGTCTACGAGTAGGTAGTCTAAAGGTCCCCAGTTAACGTAGGCTAAGAGCTCCCTAATAGCACTAGCCTTAATAGGGCCTCTCCATATGAGAGCCACATCATCTCTAGGGACTAGGAGGCCTAAGGAGGCTATTTTAACACCTGGTGGTACCGTAACAGGGTCTATGGTTCCATCCATCCTAGCGAGCATCCCGTAGCCTGTTGGTATCCCAAACATCTTATGTATGGATGGGCCGTGGAAATCGGCATCTAGAACTCCAACAGTTCTCCCTTGGAGCGCTAAGGCCGACGCTAAGCTCGATGTTACCAGGGATTTACCCACGCCTCCTTTACTACTCATAACAACTATTTTATACCTTATCTTCATCATGTTAGCGACGGCCATAGACTGTTGTCTCTGCAACTCCTTCATCCTCTCCGCGACCTCCCTATAACTACCGCTTTGAACCCCCGAACCCTTCTTGTAATGGTCGATTCTCAGACCTCTAGACTCCTCACTCACTCTAACCCTACACCCTCCATATATTCTAGGTAACCTAGAATTATATTAACGTGTATTTATCCAGAGATGGGGGGTTGAGGTTTGAAGATAGCTCTTATAACAACCCTTAGGGAATGGGATCCGCTTATTACTGAGAAGGTTGAAGCTCTAGGTTATAGTGTTGAGGTTGTTAATGTTAAAAGCTTGGATCCAGGTAGTGTATGGGAGGCTCTTAGAGGTATTAGCTTTGACTACGCTATAACTCCTGGATTATCGCCTTACGATTACTCCTCTCTTAGTGGTAGGGTTGTTAAGGGGACTATCTCTCCTAAAACACTTCCATACATACTGGAGCTCGTGAGCCCCGAGGTTCTAAGTCCAAGAGTTCAGGCTGAAAAGGTTGTAGGGGTTAAAATCATGGTTGAGGTTTCAAAGAGGGTTTACAGGGACGTTGTAACTGAAGCTAAGCATGCGTTCAACATAAGAGGCCTAGGGGTGCCGCTTAGACCTCCACCTATACTCGTAGCATCAGATATATACATTCATGGGGGTAGGGGTTTAGATGAGGTCTTAGCAGATTCAGCCTATAGATCCTCTGAGGGGGCTGATATACTTGTTCTAAGCTCTCAGCCAGGCTTAGATAGAAGAGTCTACCTCGACGCCCTAGATAGAGTGTTGAGCTTAGGTAAGCCTGTTGCAGCGGACCCCGGAGATCTAGATGTTCTAGCTGATGCCGTGGATATGGGGGCTCACATAGCTATGAGCCTGACCAGAGGGGGCCTCGCATCGATACCGGAGGGGCTTAGAGATAGGGCGGCCTACGTTATAATCCCAGAGCTTATGAGCTCTTGGAGAACGAGGGTTTACGAGCTGAGGAGAGCATACGAGCAGGCTTTAAGTCTGGGTTATCGGAGTGTGGTGCTCGACCCAGTTGTAAACCCCCCAGTTAACAGGGGGCTCCTTCAATCCATCATAACCGCGAGTGAGCTTTCAAAGAGTATCAAGGCACCTATAATGCTAGGTTTGAATAACGCTGTCGAGATGATGGATGTTGATACCCACGCTAGCATAGCATTGCTAACCCTCCTAGCAGCCGAAGCTGGGGTATCGATAGTTATGGTTGGAGAAGAAAGTTACAAAGCTAGAGGTGCTACAAGGGAAGCTAGGAGAGCCTCTATTATGGCTAGCGTAGCTTTAAAACTAGAAAGCCCCCCGAAGGATTTAGGTATTACAGTCTTAGATCTTAAGGGTAAAAGCCCCCCGGAGGGCGCTCAGTATAAAGGCTATGCTAGGCTCACCATAGGGGGGTTGAGTGTTAACTGTAGAAATATAGATGAATTAGAGGGGGTTGTTGATGAAGATCTTAGGAAGATAATCTCTAAGGTCTGCACTCCCTGGGCTAGCGAGGGCCTAGACCCTACCTTCTCCTAGCTCCCTTCTAACCTCCTCCTGCAGCTCCCTAATCCTCTTTATATTCTCTCTAACCTTCTCAAGCCACTCCCTAGAAGCCTCTATGCCTCTCCTAACAAAGAATGCTACAGCCTCACTCCTACTCTTAAACACCCCTGCCTCCACCAACTCGTCCACAACCATTGCATCCTCTTCCCTAAGCCTAATCGATGATATAACAGTAGAAGTTACCTCCGCAACTCTCCTAGCCTCTTCAAAAGCCTCTCTAAGCGTTTCACCAACCTCCCTTGTAACAACCCTAGCTAGTCTATGTGGTAGAGCTAGGATAACCTCCAGGTGGTGTGCTCTCCTCCCCCTAGGACCTGGGATATACTCCTCTATTTTTCTAACTACCTCCTCATACTTAGCGTTAAACTCTCTAACCTTATCTTCCATAAGCTTATTTAAATCCTCAACAGCCTTCCTTAAACTCTCATCTCCTCTTCTCTCAGCCTCACTTCTAAGCTCCCCTAGTCTCCTCTTAACCTCTACGAAGTCCTCCTCAAGATCGTCAACTATATCCTCAAGTTCATGGTAGAGACGGCTGAACCTGAAGGGGCCCCTCCACTTCATCACAACCTCTTCCAACTCTTTCAGCTCATTTATAGCTTCAGTGTATGCATCCAATATCTTAGCTCTCAACCTCTCAACATCCTTCTCAAACTCTCCCAACCTTACCACCATACATGTAATTGTGTAAGCTGGAGTTTAAAAATGTTATGTTTAACGTAATATTTTATCTTTTAAATATAATGTTTAATTATAAGCATTTTAGCTTATAGGATGACGTTTAATCGCTGTCTATGAGATTTAAAACCCCTCAGATACATGTAAACCTCTAATTCTAACTATTTAAGGCTTAGCATCTAGTGTATACTATAGGGCTAAGACCCTCTTATCGAGCCCGAGGTGGTAGATTGCAGTATGAGTTCGTCGTAGTGGGCTCTGGGGTAGCTGGGCTTTCGACAGCTTACATGTTAGCGGAGAGAGGCTATAATGTTGCTCTAGTTGGCTTACCTGAATTGATTAAGATGGTTGCTGGAAGCTCTTCGGGGATACTAACGTATCACATGCCCAGTCCATTCCTAGAATGGTCACTCGAAACCCTAGAGTTCTATTCCAAGCTAGGCTCTGGAATTGTTGAGAGGGCTTTGTGTTTATGGATGTCTAGGGATGCCGGTTTCGTCGATGTCGTATCCTCTAGAGTTAGAGAGCACGGTGTTAGGATTAGACGGGTCTCAGAGGATTACCTTAGAGGTCTAGGGTTGGAGGTAGAGGCTTTTGAGGATGAGGTTATAACGTTGGGTGAAGGGTTTAGAGTTAATGTTGGAAGGCTTTTTGACACTCTATCATCTAAGTTGGAGGTTTTAGGGGTTGATGTAGTTGAGGGGTGGGGTGTTATCGAGGACGGTGTAGTAAGGGTTGGCGATAGGATGGTTAAGGGTAGTACTGTTATAGTGGCGGCTGGGGCTTGGAGTAGGGAGCTCTTAGGCTTACGTAACACTATACTATATAAATGCCAGGCTGCGAGGCTGGAGGAGCCTAAGATAGATTACATGGTGGTAGACGATTCCATTGGCTATTACATTAATAAAATGCAGGATGGCACTATAGCCTTAGGGGATGGGATTAAGGTTATTGTAGAAACACCTGAAGAAGCTTTTAAAGTTGATAGATGGGTTGTAGAGGAGGTTATAAGAAGGGCTACGAGGAGGGGGGTCATAGCTAGCTATAGGGTAGCCTATACGGTCTCAGCCCCATGTATAGGGACAGGGGATTCATACCCGTTGGTGGGAGAGGTCTCAGAGGGCGTATACACTCTCACAGCACTCAACGGTGTTGGTTTCTCTATAACACCGGCTCTATCGAGAATCCTAGTGGAACATTTAATTAAAGGATCTAGGATACCGGAGTATCTCGATCCAAAAAGGGAGATCCCGGGGAGGGAGCCTAGAGAGCCTATAGACTAGGATATCTATAACCTTGAATACTTGTTCTCTATGTACTCAGCTAGATACACCGGGTTCATGGGCTCCCCTAAAGCTTTAACCACTAGGTCTTTAGGCGGATAGACAGCCCCCCACTTGTGTATCTTCTCCCTTAAATACACTCTTACCAGCTCAAACCTCCTCTCACCTATAACATCTCCTAGCCTACCTACGTCAGCCTCAAATCGGTTTTTCAACTGCGCCGCCAGGATATTACCTATGGTGTATGTTGGGAAATAGCCTATGGCTGTTAAAGACCAGTGTATATCCTGGAGAACCCCATCCTTATAGCTTTTTGGTTTAATGCCGAGAAGCCTATCCATATACTCGTTCCAGAGCTCAGGTAAATCGTGTACTTTAATCTCGCCTGCTACCAGCATTCTCTCAAGCTCGTATCTAAGGTAGATGTGTAGATTGTATGTAACCTCATCTGCATCAACTCTTATCAAGCTAGGTCTAACTATGTTGAAGTATTTGTAGAGCTCCTCAACGCTGTAATCTCTAGTGAAGCCTAGATGCTCGTCTAAAACCGGTTTGAGTAGTTCTACGAACGCACGGCTCCGACCGACTATGTTCTCCCAGAACCTACTCTGGCTCTCGTGAACTCCCAGGCTAGCTCCCTCAGCTAGAGGGGTCATCTTAAGCCTCTCATCCACCTGTAGATTGTAGAGTGCGTGGCCGAACTCGTGTATCACAGCGAACAAGCTCCTCCTGAAATCCCTACCTTCATATCTAGTTGTTATCCTAACATCTGATAGAGCTATCCCTATCGTGAATGGATGTGCACTTACATCGAGCCTACCCCTACTCCAAGGGAATCCTAGGATGTTTAAAACCTCTCTGTTAACAGTCTCCATAGCCTCCCTTCTATACTCAACATTCTCCAGCACATGCTCTCTAGGGTAATACCCTTCGGCCATAACCTTCTCCAACACCCTTCTAATTGATGGTACTAAGGTTGAAAACATAACCCTCACATCTCTATCTCTAAGCCCCTCCTCGTAGTAGTCTAAGAGAGCATCGTAGGGGTGCTCCTCATACCCTAGGAGCTCTGCAACCTGCCTTTCAAGCTCCACAATCCTAGATAAGTACGGCTTGAACCTCTCAAAGTCATCCTTCTCCCTAGCCTCACGCCACACCACCGGAGCTTCACTCCTAAGCCTAGCTAACTCGTACTGAATATTCTCAGGAATTCTCCTAAGTCTCTCAACATCCCTCCACAGAACCCTAACAACACCCCTCTCAAAATCATTTAAACCCTCAACACCAACAAGCTTCTCAACGAGAGGAGCTATATTCTCGAGGAGAAGCCTCCTACTAAGAAGGCTAAGCTCAGCTGAAGCAATAGACCTCTCCTCTACACCCTCACGAGGCATGTAAGTCTCAGAATCCCACCCCATAAGGCTAGAAGCATGACCTAAAGCCCACAAAACCCTATACCTCTCAAGGAGCTCCAGTACAAGCTTATTCTCAAACAAACCCCTAACACCAAGCAAAAGCTCCTAAAAGCAAACCTTATCTAGTTGAATTCACAACTGCTAGGAGTTCTAACCACATACCCACCACCATTACCTCCTTAACTCTAGCTTAATGCCAAGAGCCTCTAAACGTTTAAAACCTAGATCTTTTGTGACCAGAGTGTAGCCATACACCATCGCTATCGCAGCTGTGAGAAGATCAGCGTCAGGTAATAGCTCCCCCCTCCTCTTAAGCTCCTCATAGATCTCACAGTATTTTAGAATAACATCATTATTTAAACCTAAAACCTCGTAGGATTCTTCAAGCAACCTCTTAACCCTCCCCCTCTTCTCCCAAGGAACCCCTCTTAAAACCTCTATTAAAGTTATTATTGATAATGCTCCGCTCTCGAAAACCCCCTTTCTAATTTGCTCTACGAGCACACTCGTATCAAATAATTTCATCTTAGCTTAAACCCCTCTCTAAACTCCTTACTCGACCTCAAAATACCCTCAAGATCCTCATCGCTAAGAGCTCGCCTCAACTCCTCAAATGAAACTCTAGCTTTAAGCTCTCTGGCTTCGGTTAGAAGCTTTAATAGAAAGCTACTCCAATCCTGATCCCCCTTGTGTTTCTCAAGAATCTCCTTGACCTCCCTTAAAACGGATATAGTGACATACCTTTTCAACTATATCACCATGTAATCTTATAGCTAGAACAGTTATAAGGGTTTAAATGCTAGAGCTCTCTACGTTACTCCTCCCTCCAGGTCTTGGGCGAGGGTATGTGGGGGTAGGCTCGATCCACCATATAGCCTGGTCTGTGGATGATGATGCTGGCCAGATAGCGTTCAGAGATAGGATTCTAGGTCATGGATTTAAGGTAACCCCTGTTATTAATAGGAAATGATTTAAGTCCATCTACTTTAGAAAACCAAGCTACGTTCTCTACGAGATTGCTACAATGGGCCCGGGATGGCTTGTTGACGAGCCTATAGAATCTCTCGGATCGAGGTTATCGCTTCCTGAGTGGCTTGAACCTCAACGTGGCTGGGTTGAGAGCCTGCTACCTAAGGTGAGGCTTCCTAGTGGTGTTGAGATACCCTGAGGAATTCTCTAATAACATGTAGCTCATAGGGTTTATAAAACTGATTTCTATTGAGGGTTACAGTTGTTTAGTTATGGTTTTAAGGAGTTCTCCCATGCTATCAACTAGCTTATCAACATCCTCTAGGCAGTTGTAGATGTAGAAGCTTGCTCTTACACTACCGTTAGAGGCTCCTAGTTTATCGTGTAGCATGTGGGCGCAGTGTAGTCCAGTTCTCACAGCTATCCCCTGCTGGTCTAGCCATAGACCCACCATGCTTGGATCCACGTTTCCAACGTTGAAGGCTACTATACCCAGCTTTACCCTAGCATCCCGGGGACCCAGTATCCTTATTTTATCTCCTAGCTCTTCCAGTCTCCTCAAGGTGTATGATGTAAGCTTCCTCTCATGGGATTCAATATCCTCCATGCCGAGCTCCTCCAGGTATCTTACTGCTTCCGTTAGGCCTACAGCTTCGACGATAGGTGGTGTCCCAGCTTCAAATCTCCACGGGAGGTCGTCCCACTCTATGGTTATTTCACCTCCGCCTAGCCTAACCCTCTTAACAGTACCACCTCCACCTAGTGGGGGTTCTAGGTTCTCTAGTATATCCCTTCTACCCCATAGCACTCCTATGCCTGTAGGGCCTAGCATCTTATGACCGCTGAACGCTAGAAAGTCTGCCTCAAGCTCTCTAACATCAATCTTCATGTGTGGTACTGATTGTGCTCCATCTAATGCTACGAGAGCTCCAACACTATGAGCTATCCTAGCTACACGTCTAGCATCACTAACATAGCCTGTAACGTTTGAAGCGTGGCTGAACGCTACAACCTTGGTCTTCTCGCTTACCATCCCTTCTAGGAGCTCCCACCTAGGCACACCATTGCTATCCACCGGTAGTAGCCTCACCTTAGCTCCCACAATTCTAGCCACTCTCACCCATGGTAGTATGTTGCTATGATGATCAGCCTCGGTTACTATAACCTCATCCCCCCGGCCTATAACGTTGTTGAATGCTAGCGTTAAGGCTAGAAGCTGTACAGCCTCTGTTGTGTTTTTAACGAATACAACCTCATCCCAGCTCTTAGCGTTAATAAACTTAGCTACAACATCGTGAGCCTCCTCGTAAGCCCTAGAAGCCTCCATACTAAGAGAATACACACCCCTATGGACATTAGCATAGCTATGCTCCATGAAAACCCTCATAGCCTCTATAACACTTCTAGGTTTGAGAGAGCTAGCAGCGCTATCGAGGTACGTTACACCCCTTTCGAGCTCTGGAAAGTCTAGTCTTACAGCTTTACAGTCCAAGAGGTGTCACCTAGAGCTTCCTAACCTTCAACACATAGCTATAACCGTCGCCATCGAAATCAACGATCTCCGTAGGCCACCTAGATATAAGCTTCATAACCATAGATGAGGGGGCGAAATCTTCCTCTCCAACGACAACAATCACATCGCCGGACGAGGCCTCCTCAAGAGTTACCATTAGCCTAGCCGAAGGCTTATCAGTACAAGTCTTCCAGGCCTCTTTCGTAAGCTCAACTTTCTTCTCAGCCAAAACCCACACCCTATTAAACGCAGTAATCCTAAGGCTATTATGTTTATGTTATAACCAGAAGCCCATTTGGAATAGCGTGTAAATATAAGTTAACAGGCAAAACGTGTTCTGTATTAAATGTAAAAGGTGGGATTACATTTTAAACATTTATAGCTAACTATAACTTTATAACATAACCTATAAAAGCCTCGCTTAATAATAGATAGTATGGGTGGGAGAGATGGATGCAAAGCGTATCTTAAGGAGCGCGATAGATGTGTTAAGAGGAGAGGAGAGAGGAGTAGGACTCGATAGGTTAGAGCTAGATATGCTCCCCGATAGCCTGTCCGAGGAGATACTAGTTATGATGGGCTTGGAGTATGAGAGTGAGCGTAGAAGGGAGGAGCCGCCGTTAATCCTCCTAGCTCTAAGACCGTAACTTATAACAGCCCTAGAACCTACTAACAACTCGGTGGACTGCTTGGATGCTAGGAGGTTCTGGAGGTCTAGCGAGGCTATAGCATCAAGCTACCTTGAATCCAAAGGTTATAGGATCATCGATGTCCACAGGAAGGTTATAGTTAACGGTGTCGAGGTATCAGATGTGGATATAGTAGCTGAGAAGGATAACGCCATCTACGCTATCGAAGTTAAGTCTGGTGCTGTGGACTTCGACTCTCTAAGGCAAGCATATGTTAATGCGAAGCTTCTAGGAATGAAACCTATGGTTGTTGGAAGGGGTTTAGCTGATGGCAAAGTTGATGCTGTAGCTAGAGAGCTTGGAGTAGAGGTGCTTGTACTACCAGATCTAGTGGTTACATCGTTAAACGAGATTAGAGAAGCTGTTTATGAAGCTGTCTACTCTGCTTTAAACGAGCTCCTGCTAACTATAAGCTCGTGTAGTGAGGTTGAAGAGGAGGATTTGAAGGTGTTAGAGGCTGTGGCTGAGAGCGGAGTGTTAGCAGATGCCGCTATGCGATTAGGGCTTAGCGAAGGCGAGCTAGCGTCTAAGATAGCTTCTTTGAGGGAAAAGTACTTTCTACCTAGAGGCAGGTATCAGAGCCTGGTCCTTATAGCTAGGATGCTCGTGATGTGTAAGAGGGTGCTTGGAGGTTCTCAGGCTCACTCATAGGCTAATATAGCTTGCTCGGAGGCTCTTCAAGTGGGGTTGGGAGTGTCTAGGCGTCTTTTAAAATGGGCTATCATAGCTCTCTTAACGCTACTTCTACTAGGAGCTCTAAGGGTGTCGGCTGAGAGTGTAGATGTTAAAGTGGAATTCGAGCCTAGGGTTGTTAAGGTTAAAGGTCTTATCCTACCCGGTGATATAGTGGATGTTAACGTTCAAGTTACGGCTACACAGTTTGAGGGTAACGTGGTTAAAGTGGCCTACAGGGTTTACTGCTCTAAGGGTTTAGTGGTGGAGGTTGCCGGAGAAGGAGGTCTTACCGTTAACTTGGTTGAGAGGAGAGGTTCGGCTAGCTTTAGCTTGGAGATCCCCTGGTGTAAGGGTTTAGTGGTGGAGGTAACCTCTATAGAGCCTAGCGGTGGATTCTCTAGGGCAGCCATTGATCTAGGCCCTGAGGTTAAGGTGAGTTTGCTGGAGCCTAGAGATCCTTTCCTAGGCGAGAGGCGTGAAGGTGGGTATTTAATAGTGAAAGTTCTCACCAGGGCTAATGTAGAGGGCGAGGTGGGCTTGTTGGTGGTGAGGGATGAGACTCTAGGCTTAACATTATTGGAGAGGAGTGTTGAGATAGCTGATGGCCGTGTCCACGAGCTCTACATAAAGGTGCCTGAAAACCCTAGGAGACTGTGGGTTTTCAAGGATCTTAATATGTTACACAGGATATCAATAGAGTATATGGGGGTAGACAGCTATTCCGGTAATAACATCACCTACCTCTACGTAATAGTAGTGTCAAGCGACCTGTGGAGAATACCTTGGGCAGCTAGCTTAGCTCTAGGCTTCCTCGTTATCCTAGTAATAGCATCCTATATTACTAGAAGGCTGTATAGCTCTTAGCGTCCAAGTGGAATCCCCTCTCTTCAAGAGGAGGAGTGGTTATTCGAGCTCCTTAATAACATATACACTGTTGGCATGGATAGGAAGGCGAACATAACCGCGGCCGCTATCGCTGTTACGGTTAACCCTAGTCTTTCGAATATCACCCCTCCAACTACAAACTCCCCGAAGGCTATACCTAACGCGAGAACCGTTACGTAGAACCCCATTTGGGGCCCCCTACTCCTAGAGGTATCCGTGTAGTCAGCTAGTAGTGCTAGCATTGCCGGTGGCAGGGTCATGGCTGGGATTGCGAGGGCGACTAGTAGTGGTATGAGTGTAGGCTTCAATATAATGTCATAGTATAAACCTCCAATAACGAGCGCTACAGTTATTGAAACAGTACCTAGGATTACGGCTCTAATCTTCCCGATAACTGAGGCTATATAACTTCCTATGAGCAACCCCACAGCTACAACGAGGAGGCCCCCTATTAGAGTTAAGCTTAGCCCGCCTCCACCCTCATCAAGGCTAACTATTGTTATGCCAGTCTCCTTCAGTATCTTTGGTGCCATAAACGCTAAGCCCACCAAGCTAGCTAGCCCAAACCATAGAGGCGCTAGTCTCAAAGCTCTACTCTCAAGGGATAATGTGAAACCGCGACCTCCACCACTGGGGGTTAAAAGGGATGATACCATTGCTAGGCCTGAGAGCATAGCTGGAACCAGGAAACCTCCTAGAGCTCCTAGAAGCTCCAAGGCTAAAGCTATAGAGAAGCCTACAGCGTAACCCCCAAGATTAGAAGCTTCAAATCCACCCGATCCAAACAACCTTGTCATAGGCCTGCCGCGAGTCCCCTCAGCTAGGTCCGAGAGACTAGCTACAAGAACTCCGGCAGCCATGACACCGTTAATGAAGTTCAAGATGATGAGCAAAGTAGGATGGGGGATAAAAGTCATTGTAAGATAGGAGGCTGACAGTATAAGCGTAGCAAACATTAAAGTAATCCTACCACCAAACCTCTCATAGAAACCACCAATAAGAAAACCAGTTAAACCCTCAGCTAAAGCATAGGAAGCTAAGATAAGCCCATGAACTGTAGAGCTTAAATGAGGAAGCGTAAAAACGAGAGAAACAATGAAGATAGCGTTAGCAGCCCTAACAAGAGCAACAGTAGCATACAAGAAGACCAGACCATATGCCAATGAAGTTACACCACATCTAACAACAACAAAACCACCCTATAAACTTTCATAACAATACACAGGGAGTAACCGTTTCTCAGTGGATGGTAGTTCACCACCCTAATATTCGCTGGATTCAGGCTCCCACCACCCAGCCTCACAACGGCTCCAAGGCCCGAGACCGCCCTACGGGAGCTGTTAGCCCTCGGTCGCCCGAAGGGTACATCCACTCCCCTCCAGGTAATCTCAGGCCCAAAAGGCTCATAGGCCTCAAGACCTCATCGGCCACGGCAGGTACAAAAGTAGCGTGGGGGCTTCATAAATTCAACATATGTGACTTCCTAGACAAGCACGTAGCATCAGCATACGTAATAGCACTAAGGAGGCCTCATACACAAAAGCATGTAAATGATACGAGTAACTGTGAAAAGCGGAAACGCTTCCTAACCCCATTCATACAATAGAATTACTAGACGTCTATGAGATGGTTAAAATGGATAAAGGGTATCTCCCGCCTGCCATTTTAAGTTTAATATGGGCTTACGCGGGAGGTCGGAGTTCATGGGGGTTCATGTTAAACAACGTGAACCCCTATGAATGCCCTTGGCTTCATTGGCTTCATGCGGGGCTTTCCATCACCACCCACCATGTCATTAGCCTTAACCCGCTTTGGGTTATCCCGGCCCACAGCTTCGCCTTCATCGAGGTCTCATGTTTATTGCTGTGGGGGGACCCTTGCATCTCGATCTTATCTCTACTCTTCTCGTTTCCTTGAAAGAGCATCCACCCTAATAAACCTATGTGAAACTCAAAACAGTTTCAGGACGGCTATAATCATTTGATGGTTATGCGTAAGATGAGATGTGTAGTAGTAGGTGTCTTTAGTATATGCGACTTCGTGGTGATGGAGGGAGGTTCGGAAGCCTGGTCTGCATCATTGCTCAGCGCTTTTAACCCACCACATCCCCCCGTGGTAGTTTTAAGAGGTTGGATCTAAAATGTTTTAATTTTAAGTTTAACCTCTCTTCCACGGTATTACTATCTAATCCTACGTATAATCTTTCTTTAGCATAGGGAGTGTGGGGTGGTGTCTAGTGGCTTTAGAGGATCTCTTTAGCGTGGTAGAGAGTTTTAGTAGGGCAATGCCGTCAGGGGATGTTAATATAAGCTACTACCTAGTACTGCTAGGGGTTATCATACTTGGTGGTTTTGCTGTAGTGACATTGACCACTTTAACTGTTAGAGCTTTCCTCTTAGTGTTTAGAAAGCCTACTAGCTATGCTATTAAGTTGATACTCGTGGTTGGCCTAATACTGTTCTTGGTAGGTCTTCTCATGCCTTAACCTCTGTCATAGCTTCAAGTTTTCTCTTTAGCATCTTCAATCTAATGAAATCCTCTCTAAGTCTTTGATCTAGGATATTCCTGATATGCTTGATGGTTTCACTGTAACTTGGGAGTATGACGTAGTCTAGGGCGTTTATAAGCCTCTGAGTGTTTCTAAGCTCCTCTATAAGCCTCCTCAAAGTCTCCTCGTACTCTGCGAGTTTAATTATTGAGGGGAGTAGCTCTCTGAGTTTAAGGAAGCTAGATATGAGGTTTGGGTGGGAGTCTAGGGGTAGGGGTAGGGGTGGTATACTGGATTTGTCTAGCTTGAATACCGGGACTTTAACAGCGAATAGGACTCTACTTGAAACCTCAACCTCTAGAGTGTCGGATGCGCCTCCAGTGTAACCCTCTACCCTCTCAAGACCCTCCCCCGATAGCCCCACATAGTATTCGCTGAAGACCTCGTTAATCTTGCTGAAGACCTCCTTTTGGTATCTATTATACTCATCAGCATAGCTCCTTATATAGTGTAGTAGCACCTCCCTCTTCTCGTCGAGAACATTTCTAATTCTCCTCATCATCCTCTCCTCTCTCCTCAGCCTAATGAGGTTTATCTTAGTTGGTAGCACCTTTCTAGCTTCAACAGCCAAGGAGGTCACCTAGACCTGTATGCTGGGTGGTACTTCTTTATATACTCCTCCCTTATATTGGTTAACTCATCCTCCGGGAGTACTGAGAGAACCTCCCATGCTAGTTCAAGTGTCTCCTCTATACTCCTATTCTCCCTCCACCCCTGGCTTAGGAACCTCTTCTCGAACACATCGGCAAACTTAAGGTACCTCCTCTCAACCTCACTTAGACTCTCCTCTCCTACAATTACAGCTAGGCTTCTAACCTCAACCCCTCTGCTATAGGCTGCGTATAGCTGGTTGCTAACCTCAGCGTGGTCCTCTCTAGTCTTCCCCTTTCCAATACCCTCCTTCATGAGCCTCGATAGGCTCATGAGCACGTTTATGGGTGGGTAGATACCTCTATTGTGAAGCTCCCTGCCTAGAACCACCTGGCCTTCTGTTATATAGCCTGTAAGATCTGGTACCGGGTGCGTTATATCATCGTTGGGCATTGTGAGTATAGGCATTTGAGTTATACTACCCTTCTTCCCGTGAACCCTACCAGCTCTCTCATATATGCTAGCTAGATCGCTATAAAGGTATCCTGGGTAACCCTGCCTCCCGGGAACCTCCTCCCTAGCACTACTAATCTCTCTTAGAGCTTCAGCGTAGTTGAACATATCCGTTAGGATTACCAGGACATGCATATCCCTGTCGAAGGCGAGATACTCTGCTAGGGTTAAAGCAGCTCTAGGTGTTAAAAGTCTCATCATGGCAGGCTCGTCAGCTAGGTTTACGAACATAGCGACCTTACTAAGAGCTCCGGTCTCCTCGAAGAACTTCCTGAAAAACAGGAAGTCGTCATACTTAATACCTATGGCTGCAAATACTACAGCGAACTCCTCCTCTTCACCTCTAACAGTAGCCTGTCTAGCTATCTGAGCTGCAAGCCTATTATGGGGTAGGCCGGCACCGCTAAATATAGGTAGTTTCTGCCCTCTAACAAGGGTGTTCATACCATCTATGGCGCTCACACCGGTTTGGATGAACTCTGAAGGGTAAGCTCTTATAGAGGGGTTTAACGGAGCTCCATTAACATCTCTCATATCCTCTGGTACTATTGGAGGCCCTCCGTCCACGGGCTCCCCTAGAGGGTTAAATATCCTCCCTAACATATCCTCACTAACAGGTATCTCCAACGTCTTCCCAAGGAATCTAACGGTGGTGCCCGTAAGCGTTACACCCTGAGTTCCCTCAAAGACCTGGACTACAGCAGTGTTCTGTGTAACCTCTAGAACCTTACCTCTCCTCCTCTCACCAGAGGGTAGCTCAACCTCTACAATCTCGTCATAAGCAACCCTTGAGACACCCTCTACAACTAGTAGGGGGCCTCTAATCTCAGATATCCTAGCATACTCTCTAACACCAACGGTAGCCAAACCCCTAGCACCCTCAGGTTATACAGTTTTTAGAGCTATTAAGCGTGAGTTATTTAAGTAAGAGCTCTGCTAAGCATAACCCGGTGTCTGGGTTTGAAGCCTAGGTTGTTTGTGACTAGGGAGAGCTTTAGCGATGTCCTAGATAGGCTTTCTAGGTACTATGAGCTGGAGGTTTGGGATAGGTATAAGGAGCCGTCATACGACGTGCTCTTAGCTAAGGCTAGGGGGTCCGATGCTCTCTTCACTCTTTTAACTGATAGAATCGACTGCAACCTTATAACAAGCTCCCCTAGGCTTAGGATTGTAGCTCAGATGGCCGTTGGCTATGATAACATAGACGTTAGATGTGCTACGGAAAGAGGGGTTTATGTAACTAACACCCCCGGGGTTTTAACGGAGGCTACAGCCGAGCATACGTGGGCTCTCATACTAGCCCTCGCTAGGAGGGTTGTTGAAGCAGACTACTTCGTGAGGTGGGGTGAGTGGCGTAGACTTGGTACAGCATGGCATCCAACAATGCTCCTTGGGGTGGAGCTCCAAGGTAAGACCTTGGGTGTTGTTGGGGCTGGGAGGATTGGATCTAGGGTTGCGGAGATAGCTAAGGCTTTCGGCATGAGGGTAATCTACTACGATGTTGTTAGGAACAAAGCTTTAGAGGAGAGAGTTGGGGCTGGGTACGTGGATCTAGAGAGGCTACTAGAAGAATCTGATATTGTAACCCTCCACACACCACTAACACCTGAAACAAAGCACATGATAAACGAGGAGAGGCTGAGGAGGATGAAGAGAACAGCACTTTTAATAAATACAGCTAGGGGGGCGGTGGTGGATACAGGAGCTCTAGTTAAAGCTCTAAGAGAAGGCTGGATAGCCGGGGCAGCCCTAGACGTATTCGAGGAGGAACCTCTAAACCCAAACCACCCACTAACAGCATTTAAAAACATCATACTAACACCACACATAGCAAGTGCAACATACGATGCAAGACATAAAATGGCGGAGCTAACCGTGGAAAACCTAATAGCATTCTACGAGGGCAGGATACCACCAACACTTGTAAACCAAGAGGTTACTAAGATAAGACCGCCAGGATTCACCATTTAAACCGTCAAAGCCTAAAGCCGGGTCCCAGCTGAAGGCGAGTTTTAGGAGCATAAGCTCCTCCCAGCATATAGGGCGTTTGAATTAACTAGATAGCAAGCCTCACTATGAGTATCAACGCTATGATTAGCGATACGAGTTGAATGTAGAACGCCTCCAGCAACCCTATGCCGTAGGCGTATGCTAGGACGTATGCTAGGGATGCTAAACCCCATAGCATATTCAGAAACCCCGCTACAGTTGCTTGCAGGTTTTGATTAACCCTTCTACTTAGCGCCATAGTCTGCGCTACGTCTCTAAAGGGGTATAGCGGTATTAGCCATAGTAGTATGAATGCCAGCCCTGTTGTGTAGAAGAGTATAGTGTTATAGATTGCGTAAGCTAGGAATGTTGAGGCTAGCACTAGATCAGCCTTAAACCTATCAACTAGGACTCCAGCTAGAGGTCTCACCAACGTTGAGAGTATTGTTGTTAGAAAGCCCCCAACGAACCCGAAGGCTAAGAGGCTTCCTGTAACCTCGTAGAGTTTAATACTCATAACATTCCAGTATAGCGTTAAAGCAAGGTTCCCTAGCATAATAGCCGCTATGATGCTTAAAGGTATCAACTTGAAAACCTCGATAGCAGCTTTTAAAGCGAAACCCGCACCACCAGAGTTGCTAGGAACCAGTAGTAGCATGAGAGGTGATATGCCTTCAACAACGCCTATGAAGAGGAACACAAGCCTATAGCCACCAATGGGCTCCAGGAGACCTGGTATTATAGAGCCGACACCATAGCCTAGAGGTGTAGCTATCGTTATGAGACCGTAGAGCCTACCAGAACCCCTAATAAGCCCTAAGAGTAAGCCTAGAACATTAGTGTAAAAGAGAACAGATAAAATGGATATGAGGAACACTAGAACAGGCATGAAGGTAGGATCAACAAACGCGATGAGAGGCAAGAGAGGAGCCCTAAAAACACCAAGAAGAGCGACACGAACCCTTCCATAGACATCACCAAGCACACCAGCCACGGGAGATAGGGCGTAAGCCAAACTCTCAGCAGCAACCAAGAGAACCACAAAGGTGTAAGCCTCACCACCAAAAACATCCCTAACATAAGCTCTACTAGCAGTATACCAAACACCAAAACCCAAAGCATCCAAAGCCAAAACAAACCCGACAACAACATACACAATCCACATGCAAATCAACCCAACAAATACAACAACAAGCCACCCCTTAAAGAGCAAATTAAAAACTTAAACCCCCAACCCAACCCCAGAGAGATAGGAGAGAGGCGGCCGTCGTCTAGCCTGGACTAGGACGCCGGCCTTCCAAGCCGGCGATCCCGGGTTCAAATCCCGGCGGCCGCACCACCCAATCACTCCCACCAATCGCTCCAGAGTAACCCCTAGAGGGCCCGCTTCTACGATTTCCATTCCATACATGGGCTTTCATATCGCTTTAAACCCCCCAGTACAAGAGCTCATGGTACTAGGCTTTTGATGACCTGAGCTTAGTGGACTTAAGGGGCATATCGGATGAGGTTAGTTATGTTTAAAACGTGATGAATACAAACTCCTCGTAAGCCTGGCATCGGAGGAAGGCCTAGCGGTCAAAGACTCCATGTTGAAGCTCACTAGGGAGCTAGACTTTCAACTCCATGTAATGGATTCTCCGCGACGGCCGTGGGGCTCAGGGACATACTGGTTGACTTTCAACTCCATGTAATGGATTCCCAGAACCTCGCTAAGCCTCCTAGCGTATGCGTACGCCTTTCAACTCCATGTAATGGATTCCGCACCATGGGGGCCCTCGTCCTAGTGTATTGCTTTGCAGTTACTGGTTTCTATTTTGTTTTCTATTGTTGTACCCTTGTTTTCTCCGCTGTGGGCTCCCTATGGTCTTGGTTGAGCGGGGAGTATTTAAGCTTTACCCTATATCATCCCTAGGCCGGCTGGGGATCTCGACTTTGCGTCCTGTTGGGACACCTAGCAACGGTTGAGTTTAGGTCTTCGCTACTTCAACAGGAAAGTGTATTAAGGATCCCTGACTAGCCAGGGATTAGTTTTGAAGTGTGCTACTTGTAGGTTTGGAGTTTAAAGGTTTTCCCCGGTTAGAAGGTTGAGTTCTGAGAGCATAGCTTAGGCTACTCCTACACAGCCTAGCGTTGGAATATTTTTATGAAGGTACAAGGTGGTACCTTGTCTTTCTCCACTTTGCAAAATAAAAACTAAAATATTTTCAAACGTCAATATTGAAGCTTAAAGACTTAGCGTGTGGAAGTTTAACTTAGGTTTGGAAGTCACATGAGTAATTACAACCCATGACCCTCTACTTTTAAGTTTCTAGATCCACCTCTATCTTGGGGTTGCTTTTTGGCTGGGTCTTTGGGTTTAGTTGTTAGCGATAGGGATCTTGCTGGGCCTTGGTCTCTTGTTAGGGTTTCTGGTGTTGATGAGGGTTTTAGGGTTCTCTCCTCTCTTGATGATGGTAAGCCTGTTGTTTTTGTTTTTGATGGTGCTTGGGGTAGGGTTGGTGATCTTCTTAGGGTTGCTAGGTCTAAGGGTTTGAACGAGCTCTACTTTGATTTTGTTGACGCCGGTGTTGAGGGGGGTCTTTTGGGTGGTGTTGCTGGCTTGAATGCTTTGGTCTACGCTAGGCTTCTTAGGCTTAGGTTTTCCGATGTCTCCAGGGCTCCTGTTAGGCTTAGCCTTGGTAAGATTATTAGTAGGAGGGATCTCTTGAGGGCCGGCCCTATTGCAACTTTAGAGTTCCTTGTGAGACCTGTAGTCGATGAGGGTCCTTGCTCTAGCTTGAGGGGCTGCACCATGTGTGTTAACGTGTGCCCTGTTAAAGCCCTATCAGGTAAACCTCCCACAGTTGACTATGACAAGTGCGCTCTCTGCGGTCTATGCTTCAGCATATGCCCTGTTGAAGCTATACACTCCCCCCAGTTGACCCCTAAGGCTGTTGAAGCATTCATAGCGGCTATTAGAGAGTCTGTGGAGGAGTCGTTGAACGTTGTGATAGTAGAGTATGAAGCTCTACAAGATCTATCCATGGAGCTGGTGGACGGTGGGGTGCAACCCACAATTGTAATCCCAGTATGGTCTCTAGCAGAGATCACACCCCTAGCTCTACTCAAACTATCCTATCACGGTTTCACACCAGTTATCTACGATAAAAGAGGGGTTAGCCTAGAGGGTGTTCTAGCAGAGCTCGCAGGACTAGGCGTTATCAGGATAGCTAGGAGCTTGGAGGAGTTAAAGGCTAAGATTAGAGAGGAACCTCTATTCAATGTGGGAGAAGCGGATATAACAGCAAGGGGCTACGCGCTAAAAGTCCTAGAAAGGGTTAAGGAGAGGGCAACCCTAAACTTCCCCGGAGCTGGACACCTAGAAGTCGATGAAAGCCTATGCACGCTATGCGGTGCATGTACTAGAACATGCCCTACGAACGCTCTAACAATACTCGAAGAGGAGACAGTAAAACTCACGTTGAAGGTTAACGAGTGTATAGGGTGCAGAGAGTGTGAGATAACATGCCCAGAGGGAGCAATAAAAGTTAAATGGGCTTTCGAGAGAGGAGTGCTAGAGAGAGCACTAGCAGAGTCGCCTATAGCGAGATGCGTGAAATGCAGAGCCCCGCTAGGGCCCGAAGCTCTAATAGCATCTGTGGAGAAGAAGTTGGGAATAACAGGTGATATAGCACAAAGGCATACAAGGCTATGCGTGAACTGTAAAACACTTTCAATCCTAGAGGACTCTCTAAAACCAAGTCCATAACATGAGAGTAACAGCCGTGCTCACCACAATCTAGTAGAGACCACAAATACCCAGAATACAATAACAGTAGACAAGCCCCGTGGAGTTAATATCGTAACCCTAGAGGTACCTAGGTTTATCTATAGGGTCATAATAACCTATCACCTCGTAAAGGTAAACTAGATACTTTATACAGCTTCATTAGATTTAAAGCTGGCTTAAGCTTATCTATGAACTTCTTAAAACTTTCATTAGATCCTTTAGTTTGGTAAGGAGTTTCATAAGCCTCTAGGTATCTATGTTCGCAACCCTGTCAGATAGAACCTTTACTAGGTTCGGACCCCCTACTAGCTGGGGTGGCGATGAGCTTTTCAACCCTAGCACCGCTTACGCTAGGGTGTTGTTACGTTGCGAGAGTGCATCGCTTCGCAGACAGAGGCTAGGTAGCGTTATGGCCCGATGGAGGCCCATGAGACTCGAGCGAAGCCGGCGAACCCACGCTTATATCCAACCCTATTAACAGAATACCATCAAGTAATGTTAGCGGGGAAAGCTATCTAGAAAGCTCCTAGAGTAAATCCATGGAGTTAAGGCTAGGAGGTTGAGCTCTAGCCACGACACCTGGAGTCGTGGGGGCTTGAGGATTACGGTTTGCATGCGGAGCTCCTAGCCAGCATAAGGTATGGGGGTGGAGGTGGGGTTGGAGGTGATGTCTTGAAGCTGTTGGAGGCCATGGTCGGGGAGTATGATGCTAGGAAGTTTGAGGTTGAGGTGGAGGCTGTGGAGGCGCTTAGGAGAAAGCTATCAAGGGACTTCGAGATCCAGGATGTACACGATAGGGGTTGGGCCTACGACCTACTACTAGTTAGGAGGAGCCCTGTGGAGCCCAGGGAGCATAGGATAGTTGAGGTTAAAACGTGGAAACACCTAGACCTCAGGGTGGGCAGCATAGTAGTCTACACTAACAGCGAGAAGGAGTACGCGGAGGACTGCGAGAGGAGAGGCGTAGACTACTGGCTATACATAGTAGACCTGAGAGGGCCATAGCAACGATAACGAAGAACGCAAGAAGATACCACGTATACAAGGTGGCAAGAGAGGCAGACGAGGCATACTAGACCACACCACCCTACATGGCGACAGGTAGCTCGAAGCCCCAATCAGGCTGATAACACATTTAAAGCTAGACTCACCAACACCCCACGGTGATCCAAATGTGGAGGCTAGCTGTAACCCTCATAGCCGTAATCCTAGCAATAATAGCTATAGCATATTACCACTAGCACCAAATCCTTTTTAAATTCTTCTTTTACATTTACAGAAGTGAGGGGATCGGTATCACTCCCTACTCTTATGATGTTTCTAACGTAAGTGAGGCGATATCTAAGACTTATAAAAACCCCTTATTAGTAACTGTGAAAATATTTCAAGAAACCACGAGCTGTAGCTCAAAGCTTAGATGTAAAGCGTGGGAAGTCTTTAGAGATTATATCAAATACGATTGCATGAAACAAGATAGCCTCCTAAATTCTCTTCAGATTTTAAATCAAATAGACCTTTATATTTACGAGAATAGAATTGAAGACTTGAGAACTTTATTTCAAAATTATAGAGTGAAATTCATACTTATCTCATGGAAAGCCTATGTCGAAGTTCCTGAAATTTTACATTTTAAAACCCTTACAAAACCAGAAGTTTTCTACAATATAACAGGAAACATCTTAGAACCTCTCTACCAATCTTCGAACATCTCAATGTTCATTGTGAAATGAAATAGGAAGTAAGTTTTTCTTTAAGTGCTTCAAGATAGCTCATTTGTTCACTTACTGTTGGTTCTATACCTGTATCTTCGCCCCATTCATTAAATGTGTCAACTCTTATTATTATTTTTGGTTTACCTTTTAAGTATGGGGTATACGAATATTGCAAAGCTAATTCAATAGCTTTCTTAAAATTGTCAATATTCCTGGGATAAGGTATTGTTTTTGGATCGCGCGGATCTGTAAAACCAGGTATTATTGAAGGTATAAAAAGTTTGGAATAATTTTTACTGATATCACGCCAACCTATTAATCCATTTTCTAAGTAATCTAGTGAATAACTCCTATCTCTGAAATATCCGCCCGCCCATAAAGTCCATCCATCATATTTTAGAGCGTTCTCTAAAAATTCTTCATAAGGAGGAAGTGCAATAGGAGTAGCATGATCTGAAATTAAAAAAGCATCGGTGTAGATTTCTTTATTTATTGGAGCATTAATTGCCTCAATCAATCGCTCTATTTTGCCATTAACACTTTTTGTTTCGTATAGATATATTACGGGTCTTCCTTCTATATACAAAAAGTTAGAATTTTTAATTATATCATCCGTTATAATTCTAAAATCATTACTAATCTTAGTGAGATCATCATCCCTATTTATAATAAATCCACTTTCGGCAGGCTGAATGCCTGCCGCTCTTAATCTGTGAGGTAGCTCATATAGAATAGATATATGAATTTGTTTCGCAAGTTGATTGTTTATTAGCTTTATTGTGTTTTGGTGAGCTCGCATATTTAAGTCTTCATCTTCAAAAATACCCCATGAGACAAAAAAAGTATTTATCCCGTGCCCTGTTGCCCAATCTATATGTTTAGAAATTATAATGTCGTCTCTTACATCATATTTGCCTAAAATAGGATACGTCCTAACGGATAGCCAGTCCCATGGATGAGGATCCGGGTATAAAGGATAGTATGTAGCTGATACGATTATTCCTTTATCATACAATTCTTTCCCAAAATTTTCAAACTGTCTTATATAAGGTGTTTTCACTTCTACCCTTTTTTCACTACCAGCAACATCCTTTACTCTTGCTTTAACAATATACTCTCTTCCTCCTTTCAAATCCTCAAAATCAACGCTAAAAATTTCTCTTTCAAGATTTCTTGGTTCAATTTTAACGCTTCTTATTTCCTCCTCTGGGAAAACCTTATCATAATCTTCTTCCCTCATACCATACTTAGTTATAAAATATCTGTACTCTACAGGAATAAGCATAACTTCAACTTCTCTCAAACTATTCAAAGGAGAAGCAACTTCAAAGCTAACGTTTATATCGTATATTTTATCGTTAATTACCTTTGTCGGCTTCCAAGCAAAGTTTAATATCAATGGGAAATAAGGCAAAACTTTCTGTAGTTTCTCTTGCGTTAATTTCAAATCTTCTAATATTTTAACTGTAGAAGATTCGAAAGCAACTCTATCATCGCCAAGTATAGCCCTATATTTCTCAATAGTTCTTTTCAAATTATTTATTGCTTCATTCATTTTTTCTCTATAATAGGAAATTGCATCAACGGACTCTCTTTCCAATTCATCCATACTTCCAATAATTGATTTTAGTCTATTAGCCTCTTCTCTTGTACTTTCATATTTACTCTTCCAATCGTCTAGTTCCTTCTCTAGGCTATAAATCTTTTCATTAGCCTCATTCAATTTACTTGATAATTCACCCACTTTAGCATTTAATTCATTAACTTCATCTTGCATCGAATTGTATTGGCTTCTCCAATAACTCACATCTTTTTGAAGAACATCTATTTCTTCTTCTTTTGTTTTCAATTTACTTGACAATTCTTCAGATTTCCTTTTTGCATCCAAATACTGACCCAACCAATACTCAATCTCCTTTCTAAATGCCCTCTCCAACGCTGGAATATTATAAAGTCTTTCATAAGTTTCTACTACAACAACACCCAAACCCAATCCAAATAAAAACTTAAATAAACCTCTCCTCTTCACGAACCCCCACCACCTATGAAGAATGTATAAGCTCCTGGGATCTCCCAACAACAATCCTAGCTAACTCCAGGTTAGCCCTACCACCAGTAACCCTCACGATATCATTTAACATCTCATCCCCACCGTAAATCCCCATTGTAAACCCATCAACATCCTCACGAGCATACCTTATATCCCTCGCACACCTAGAATAACCCCCCTTACTCCCCGGGAGCTTTTTCAATCAAGAGTAAACTCTTAGCCCCATGCTCAATAGCTGATACAAGCCCAGCATTACCGCCACTAACCACAATAACATCAAAGATCTTTTCATACACGTAATAACACCTCAATCTAGTTAATATCCAATTCTAGAGTTAAGAGCTTAAAAATTGCTATCATTGTAATAACATTACAACGTTAATAAAACTAAAGGTATGTCTTAAGGGCACTAGTTACAGGCGGACCGATCCCTCTATAGGCTCTCAGCGATGGAGCTTACGTTATCTAATATAAGCTTTAACCGCTGTTTACAAATTGTGAATCGACATTAAGGTTCTGTCATTAAAACCACCAATGTAGATCCCCATAGTGGCGTAATCTACAGGGTCTCCCGTTTACTTAGAGTTCTCCTTATTCAAAATGATTTTATGATAGAGTCTAGAAGGGTTCGGTTGATCTAAGTGTTGTTAGGATGGAGTGTGGTGTAGAGTTATAACATGAGAATGACGTTCCGGTAGGATTGAGTGTTTAAAGACGGTGGAGTGGAGGGTTATTCGGTTAAGTCTTGCTATTTACCTTTGAATTTCGGCCTTCTCTTTTCTATGAACGCTGTTACACCTTCTATCACATCTTCTGTTGAGAACAGTATTCCAAAGAGCTGTGATTCTATTGCCAGCCCGGACCATAGGCCGGCTTCTAGCCCCATGTCTACCGCTATTTTTGCTGCCATCAGCGCTAACGGTGGTTTCTCTGCTAGCTTTAATGCTAGGTTTCTAGCTTCCTCATCTAGGGCTCCTGGTTTAACTACCTTGCTTATAAGGCCCATTTTATGGGCTTCAACTGCTGGTATGAAATCACCTGTCATGATGAGCTCCTTAGCTTTAGCAGGTCCAACTATCCTGGCGAGTCTCTGTGTAGCTCCAGCGCCTGGTATGAAGCCGAGGTTTATTTCTGGTTGTCCTAGCATAGCGTCTTCCGAGGCTATTCTGAAATCAGTGCTTAGGGCTAGCTCTAGACCGCCGCCTAGAGCGTAGCCGTGTATAGCGACTATCGTGGGTTTGGTGTAAAACTGTATCTTCAAGGTTAACTCTTGGAATTTCCTTGAGGCTTTCATAGCTAACAGAGGGTTAATTCCAGCGAAAGCCGTTACATCAGCTCCGGCGCAGAACGCTCTACCATTACCTTTAAAAACTATAACTCTCACATCCGGGTCCTCTTCGAGATCGTCTAGAGCTCTACCAATCTCCTCAATCATCTTAGGGTTTATGGCGTTAAGCCTTTCAGGTCTGTTAAGCACTATCCATGCTATGGGCTTCTCCTTCCTCACAATAATAGTCTCTTTGACAGCCTCCTCTATAACAGCGTACTTGTAAAACCCTTCACCACTCTTTCTACCAAGCTTACCCTCCCCCACCATCTTCACGAGTAGAGGGTCTGGCTCTAAGAACTCCAGCCCTGTTTCACCTTTCACCCTCCTTATGCTCTCAACAATCCTGTCAATACCTAGCTCGTCAGCGAACTCGAACACACCCTTAGGCCACCCTAGGCCAAGTTTAACCGCAGTCTCAATATCCTCTTTAGACGCTACACCCTCTCTCAGCAGGTATGCAGCCTCATTGACGGCTAGGGATAGGAGTAGAGCTGGGTCAGCCTTACCAGCTAGCTCCCTCCTATGGGCTGGTTTAACAAACTTACCGGGCTCAGGGTACTTGTAGAACCCTTCACCACTCTTAACTCCATACCTCCCACTCCTATACTTCTCCTCGAACAACCTACAAGGGATCCCCTTAACACCCCTCTCAGCCATAGCTGTTGAGACGAGATAGAAAACGTCTATCCCACTGTAATCAGCTAGCTCGAACACGCCCATTGGGAAGCCTAGGGTGTAGAATACTGTAGCATCAACGTCCTCTACGGTAGCCAGACCTCTCTCCACCATGTAACAAGCTGTATTCATAAGCCTGCCTAGAATCCTGTTGACGATGAAGCCCGGCACATCTTTATTAACAACCACTGGGGTCTTACCAAATCTTCTTGAAACCTCTACTGTAACCCTAACAACCTCATCGCTCGTACTAGCCCCTCTTATAACCTCCACTAGGGGCATGAGCACCGGTGGGTTGAAGAAGTGCATACCAACAACCCTTTCAGGCCTCCTAGTAGGCTTAGCTATCTCCGTTATAGGCAAGCTACTAGTATTAGTAGCTAGAATAGCGTCCTGAGGTGCATACCTATCAGCAAACTCGAAGAGGGACTGTTTCAACTCAAGCTTCTCAGGTATAGCTTCAACCATAAACTGACTCTGGGTTAACACTGAAGCTAGATCCTGGGACCAGCTACCATCAGGGTTAACGCTTATAACAGGTGTAATCCTGGATATAACGGTGTCAACAGGCTCTCTGAGAACGCCCCTCTCAGAAAGCTTGCTAAGACTCCACCTAATCCTATCTAGGGCGCCCCTTAATATGTCCATGTTTACATCAGCGATGTAGACCTTAAACCCGGCTATGGCCGCAAGCTCGGCAATACCGTGACCCATAGTGCCGGCACCAACTACGGTGAAAACCCTTATATCCTCAACTCGAACCATGGCTAGCACCGGTAGATTTTGTAGTGAAGCTTATATTTAAATCTTATCAATCTACCAGTCTAAGCTCAGAGAAACCTTTCATTAACAAATTAAAGGCTTTACTCAAACTAGAAGGTCTTAGGTGTTTGGTATGAGTGAATATCTCAGTAAGTTGAAGGAGATTATAGAGGCTGAGGTAGCCAGGTATGGTTTAAGGGTAGCGTCGACTGGGAGAGATTCGATTAATTTATTGAGGGGAGGCGATGTAATCATGTCAGTAAGAGATACCAGGGATTACGTGGAGCTCTCTTATCGCGGTAAAAAATACACCTATGATAAGTGGTATACGAAACCAGAGCATTTAGCAACAACCATAATAAACACTCTAAAGTTCCAGGAAAAAGCTGGAGAGGGGTCGTAACGGGAGCTCCTAAATAAACTCTTACACCACCCTCCTAGGATCAACTATTTTAAGGTTTAATGGCTAAATAACCTATACTAGGGTAAGGTGTTACACTTGTTGAATCCACCTAAACCCCTAGTTGTGATTGTGGATATTGATAACGACATATCAGAGGTTCTAGGTGTTAGTATTGTGAGAGGCGAGGATGATGTTTTAAAAGCTGCTCTCACATACTCTCAGGAGAGGCCTGAGGACGCAGATTTAAACGCTATCTTCACAGGCCTTAGCCTCTATAGGAAGCTTAAGTCTAGGGGTAGGGATGTTGATATAGTTATTGTTGGCGGTGATAGGAGGGATATTGTCGAAGCCCAGGTCAGGGTTAAGGAGAGGGTTAGGGAGGTTGTTAAAAGCTATGATGTCCCGGTAGAGCTTTACATTGTAGGCGACGGCCTCGACGAGATTATGGTAGCGGAAGTCCTAGGTGATGTAGCCCCCGTAGCAGCCGTTAAGAGGGTTATAGTTGAGCAGCACGCGGGGGTTGAGACTAGCTATGCACTACTACTAAGGTATATTAGGAAAGCACTAGAGGATCCGAGATACTCTAGATATGCTCTCGGAATCCCAGGGTTTATCCTGTCTGTGACAGCCCTCCTCCTCCTATTAAACCTCATATCCATCGCTGTTAAAATAGCCCTCCTCCTCCTAGGGTTTATCATGGTGGTTAAAGGGTTTAACCTAGAAGATCGTGTAGCTGGGTTTGCAAGTAGGATGTGGGAGGACTTGAGGGAGATGGCTCACATTAGGTTAGCATCTCTAACACTACTAGTAGTATTATCAGTAGGAGGGGTTCTAGTAACATACTATAGTTATAAGACCGTAGGGCTAGGAGACGCTCTAGTCACCTTACTAGGCTTAGGAATACCCCTAGGGCTTATAGGGGCTACACTATACATCCTACTCGGTAACGTTGTAAGAGAAGCAGTTAAAGGAGACCTAAGAGTATTGAACTCCATAGCTGTAGCTCTCATACTCATCTTCAGCGCTGCAGCATTCCACAGCCTTGGATCAAGCCTAGATCAAGAGCTCCTAGACAAAGGAGTAACGGTGTCAGAAGCTATAATCAATGCGTTACTCTACAGTAGATTCATACCAAACATAGTACTTGGTGTAGTTCTAGCAGGGCTCATAGAACTAGTAATGAGGATTATAAGATGACCTTCCTCGGAAGCGAGCTCCAAGGTATAAGGTGCCGAAGGGTTTAAAGCACTTCGCTCCCCTACACAGCCATTAAATGATGGCAGTCTACGTAAACTTGTATAAAAACTCAAAACAATGACAAGAGCGTTGAAGCCGAGGAGCTAGCAGGCGGTAGCGAACTAGACTTTACCACTCTAACAGGGTAAAAGCACGAGCCTAAGTGAGTAGCATATTACCTAGAAATGCTAGCCTTACGGAGAAGAGGGTAGCGATGGAGACCCCGCCTTAGTAAGGAAACCGTCTTAGTATATGAGTGGTTAAGAGCTTACATGGTTTGGAGCCAGCCGATGTGCTGCGACGACCTCGGGGGCACCCCGGAGGCTCTGTATGATAGCTATGCCCAGAAGGTACCCCGCTCGGGCTTCGCCTAGATAGGAGCTCCTATAAACCGTTGGGCTCAACGGCCACCTAGAACCCATAGGGATCATGCCTCCATGAGGGAGGTTGGGTCAATGATAAGTTGGTCACGAAGACAGTAAGCGTGAAAGAGCATCAACACTCACTGGGGGGCAAGCAGTGGACGTACTTCTAGGTGATCGAACTCATTAGAGTTGTTGGGATACTGGATGGCGGGGAGCTATTTTAGTGTAAAGAGCTAGTGAGTATTGTTACTTTCCGAAGTTTCTTCTTTGTCTTTTGAACCATTGTATTGCTTGTTCTAGTTCTCTTCTCGTCAGATCGGGCCATAGGGTGTCTGTGAAGTAGAGCTCCGCATACTCCACTAGTAGTGGGAAGAACCCGCTTATCCTCCTCATTCCCCCTGTTCTAATTACAAGATCTATTGGTGGTAGTTTTTGTAGTTGTTTAAGGTTGTTTGATTTGAGTTGAGAGAGCTCCCACCATATGCTGTAGCATAGGCCTATGTGTAGGGTTCTCCTCCCTCTATTATATTTTTCAACTAGATCTTGGATCTTGTTTCTCAGCTTATCCGGGATTAGTGTTAGGTCGCCTGACACCATTAGTGATGTATCATATTCTTCTAGGATCTTATCCTCCTCTATATCCACTACAGCTTTCTCGAGTATCTTCATCAACACTCCCCTCTCTACATCGTCTCTCCTAACACAGTTATCGTAGCTCATAGCGTAGACGGTCAAGTACCTGATGTCGTAATCAAAGAGGTGTCTTGCGACCTCCTTTAGCCTAGCATACCCGGCTTCGTAGGCTTCATGTAATGTTAGACCCCTGGACTTAGCCCAACGTCTATTACCATCAGGTATTATACCTACATGTAATAGCATCTCCAATACACCCTAGTGGTAGGCGGTCCCAGATAGTGTACCTTTTAGCATATTAGCATTAGAGGGGTTTAAAAATGTAAAGGGATTGGAGGTGGCTCGCCTTTAGATGGGCTCTAGGATTATAATTGCTATCGGAAGCCTTAACCCTCTCAAGGTTAGAAGTGTGGTGAGGGTGTTCTCTAGGTTTGCAGATGTAGATGTGATAGCTGTGGACGTACCTACAAGCATTCCCAGACAACCAGTAGGCTCAAGGGATATAGTCCTGGGAGCTCTAGAAAGGGCCCTAGGAGCACTCAACCTAACCCCAGAAGCCTCCTTAGGGGTAGGGATTGAAGCGGGCCCTATGGAGTTCTATAGTAAAACAGGGTTCCTGGAAACCCAGGTAGCAGTTATAGTTGATAGGAACTGTAAAGCCTCAATAGGCTTAAGCCCTTCATTCGAGTTAGACCCCAATACGGTGAGAAGGATGATGATGGGAGAGGAGCTCTCCCAAGCAGTACAAATCCCAAGACATTTAGGTGATATAGGAGAGCTAATAGGCTATATAGGCTACATAACACAAGGGCTAGTTACTAGGCAAGATCTAACAGAAGCAGCGGTGGCAATGGCCCTAACGCCTAGACTTCAAAAGCCAGAATGGCTATTAAGTGTAGAGGAGTTGGTAGAAATGCTAAGTGTTAAACCACTATACGAATGTCTCAGAGCTGTTACTCAACAGGCAGCCGACCACAGCCTATGAGAGAATACTCACTCTCCAGAGGTAACAGGTCTAAAGGGGCTATGAAATCTTATAACCTCTCCCCGCTCCGCTAGGAGGAGCTATGTTTGCCTTATATCATGTTGTGCTCGGTGCTAGTATGTATCTTACCATGCTTCCATCTGGGCTTTTGAAGTTTAGTTCAAGTGGTTTATCCGTTGAGAACATCAGTTCTATCGACTCAGCTATCTTTGTTAGGTTTAGTGTGCTCTCTAAGTATGTTATGTCGTAGCGCGCTTTTGAGGGGGTTTTAACCTCTAGGTCTATGAGGGCTGATGACTCTCTTGTTAGTTTAAGGGTTACTTTAGGCCCCGTTTCTCCACCTGATCTTATCACTATCTGGCTCTCGTCAGCATCTATCTCCACCACATCTGATGTAGCTCTTATATCAGATACAGCTTTCTTCACCACATCCCCTATGACTATTGCTTTAACATCGTGTTCAAGCCTAACTCCTCCTAGCTCCTCAACTGCAACCTCCAGGTTTGGGAGTAGGAATCTCCTGTTTATAGCTCCTTCGATACTAATCAGGACTTTATCCTGGGCTACTTTCATCTCGATGGGGTTACCTTTTCTACCCTCTAGTACATCCCCTAAGACTTTAAGGTTAAACCCTACATCTACAAGCTCTCTATCCTCCTCGATCTCATATTCTAGGAACGCCTCTTTTGGGATGTGGATCTCGATATACGCTACCTTAGCCGGGTCCATCCCTATTATCTTGAGGCCTGTGCTTGTCAGCGTGAATTTAGCTTCATCTAGTAACTTTGATAGCGCTACTACGAGCTCCTTAAACGTCTTAACATCGGGGTACTTAACCCTAGCTACTGGGTTTTCAATTTCAACTTCTAAACTCATAGCTCTAACCCCACTACTATTTATCTATACAAGCTTTTATAAAGGATCTAGCTTACACTAGCTCCAAAGCTAGAGCTGCGGCCCCGCCAAGACCGTGGCATATCGATGCAACCCCCCGGGTACCGCCTCTAGTCTCAAGGACGTTAATCAACTCTATTACTAACCTAGCCCCGCTAGCCCCTAGCGGGTGCCCTACAGCTATTGCACCACCGTGAACGTTAAGCCTCTCATATGGTACGCCTAACATCCTGTTCATGAGGAAACTGTTAACAGCAAAAGCCTCATTATTCTCCCAGAAGTCAACCCTATCAACACTCCATCCAATTGAATCTAGGAGCTTTCTCACAGCATACACTGGAGCTACAGGGAACTCCCATGTATCAACGCCTACGTAGGTGTGACCCACAACCCTAGCTTTAACCTCTAAGTTTAACCTCCTAACACCTTCATCTGATGCTAGTAGTACCACAGCGGCACCATCGCTAATCTGGCTTGAAGTAGCCACTGTATGAGGGCCCTCATTTGTAAATACTGGTTGTAAAGACCTTAAATCATCTAGCTTAATATCCGCTCTAACCCCCTCATCGAAGTCTAAAACCACCTTACCATCACGTACTACAGGGACAACATACCTCTTCATAATACCGAGTTTCCAGGCTAAGGCAGCCCTCATATGGCTCTCAAAGGCAATCCAGTCCAGCTCCTCCCTAGGCGCCTCATACTTCCTAGCGGTCATATCAGCCTCCTCGCCCATAGTATAGCCTAGTAGTGGGTCTAGGAGGCTATCGTACACCATAGCGTCGAAAACCTCACCCCTACCTCTACTCAATACGAGATGGCGTACACCCCACCTATAAGAGCTAGGTATTATGAATGGGGAGTTGCTCATAGACTCCATGCCGCCAGCGATAACAACATCGTACGCTCCACTAGCAATGTACATGCCACCAGTTACTATAGCAGCCATACCACTAGCACAGACCATATCCACGTTCATAGAATCAACGTTTTTTGGAATCCCCGCTTTCAAAGCAGCCTGCCTGGCAGTATTCATCCCAGTCCCAGCTCTTATAACATGACCCATTACCACGAAGTCTACAGAAGAAGATTGAATACCAACTCTATCCAGGAGATTCTTTATAGCATAAGCTGCTAGATCAACAGCGGTGAAATCCTTAAGACTCCTACCAAACCTACCAATAGGTGTTCTAACACCGTCAACAATATACACATTCCTCAAGCTACCACCATTATATCTATTGCTAAAAGAAGATTAAATAGTGATGTATCTAGCTAAATTCGACAAAAGTCTAACAACAAAGAGCTCTGCCACCCATACCGGGATGGGGGGGAAGTATCGTTATTTAATGGATGAAGTGAAGAGCCAGCGGAGAGGATTCTAGGAAACCCGCTGAAACCACGACTCCCAACCCTGAAAAGTGGAATCAAGAGATAAGGATGTCGAGGGAGGACGCTGAAGCCAGTAGTGCTAGGAAGGGTTTATTAGATGGAAACTATTATAGTATTACGTAACCCAGAGTTTCATCGCGGACTTCGAGGAGCTCTTCAAGCTTATCGTGATCTAGCTTCTCGTACCTCTCAATGCTACCAACATCGTACCAGAAGTTATTGTGTAGGAATGATTTGATGTTAAACCCCTTATTTATCATACCCGGTATCATATCGCCCATTATGTCGAAATCGTAGCCTAGATTTAAGCTTTCTATGGCTGTTTTAACACTATCAACTTTTAGCATTAGAATCCCTATTGTAGCGTTTAACTTGAGCTCCGGCTTTTCGCTTAACTCCACGACCCTACCATCTGGATTTAGAGAAGCTATACCAACAGGGACTTTATAGGCTTGTGTTAAGACTAGGGTTGCATCAGCTCTGCTAGATCTATGCACTTCTACGAGATCCCTTACGTTGATGGGGGCTAGTATATCACCATACCATACTAGTACATCCTCATAATCGTTGAGTAACCCTAGGTCTAAAGCTCTCCTCAGAGCACCTCCAGTGTTAGAGTAGGGGGGTTTATCAACAACATACCTCATCTTAACATTAAACCTAGATCCATCGCCGAAATAGTTTACAACCTGCCTCCACCTATACCCTATTAGGACTAGAAAATCCCTCACACCCCACCTTGACACCCATCTTATTATAAACTCCAGTATAGGTCTCTCGCTAGAACCAACAGGTATCATAGGCTTAGGTATATAGTATGTTAAAGGCCTAAACCTCCTACCCTCACCACCCGCAAGTATAACTGTGGAAACCTCGTGGTGCAAAGGGCATCCAACCCTGTGAAAGCTAGCTTAACACTATTATTTAAAGCTTACATCAACATAAACCTAGGTGATAAAACTATAACAGCTCTTCATGGATGCTCGATAGTATGAGGAGGGGAGTATCTGATAAACAGCTCGGGGGAGGCCTGGTGGCCTTCCAGGGGTGCGGGAAGGGGGTCGTGACGAGGCCTTCCAGGGGTGCGGGACTAGTGTTTAGGAGGTGTAGGGAGATTGTTTTCTCAGCTCCTCCCATACTAAGACCATTGCTATTCCTGAGAGTGTTAAGGCCATGAAGATGGCTATCTCCTGGCTTACAGGTTCTCCTAGGATTAAAAGTGCTAGTAGTGTGGCTCCCACAGGTTCTCCTAGTATTGGTACTGTTGTTGCTAGGAGGCTTAGCCTTCCTATAACATAGTTTATCAGCGTATGCCCTCCAAGCATGGGTATTAACGCTACTAGCATTATAAGTGCCCAGGCTTTAGGCGTTAGGCTGGCTAGGTTCACATTAGCTAGGATTGTTAGCGGTATCGCTATAAGAGCTCCTATAGTGTATACTACTGCAGTGTATTCCAGTGTAGAATACTTAGCTCTCATAACCTTACCTATGGCGAAGTAGACTGAGACTGACACCATACCACCGAAAGCTAGGAGGGCTCCGAAGACCGGGTTACCACCTGGAGGTGCGAGATCCCCAGTATACGATACTATAGATAACCCTAGGATTCCTAGGAAGGCTACCAGGCTTCCGAGGTATTGTGCTACCGAGTAGCTCTCGCCTAGGATAAACCTCCCGATTAAAGCTAGGAGGGCTGGGTAACTATCTACTATTGTAACGCTAGCAGCAACATTCACATGAGCTAGACTGTGCATCCAGAGCATGAAGTGTAGAGCGAGAGCGACACCGGATGCCGCCATTAAAGCGAGATCGTAAAGGTTGGAGAGAAGCCTAGATAGACCACCACCTAGGACTATGAGAAGAGCCAAGGTTATAGCAGATGAGATAACAAGCCTCCACGACGCAACAGCGAATCCGTGAACCCCCTCACCACTAGCAAGCCTAACAAGTATGGAGGCTGTTGAAACATTAACAACAGCAATCCCTAGAACCACATAGTATATTAAACCTGACGACCTCATAGCATTAGTAGGCAAGCCAGTAACACCTTAGACTACAATTTAGAAATCCCACCTTTTAAAGTAGACCCGGAGGGGGACGACCTCCTCTGGTCCTAAAAGGGGGGTTGCCTAACTTTAATATCGCGATCTTCGATACTTGAAAGATGACGATGTTGAGTTTAGAGCGTGGTGGGTGTTGTTACAGGAGGTGGGCTTTCTACAACTGGAATGATTGAAATAATTAAAAGGAGCGAGCCGTATTCCTCCTTCTTTGAAGTTCTAGACTTCCGGTTATATTATGGTTACCTTATCCTCTTCTCTAGGAGCTTGTCGAGGTTTCTTTTAACAGCTTCTATGAACTCCTCCGTGGTTACTATGGCGTTCACTGGGGGTTCTGCTACCTTCGCTACATCCTGTGTCATTACTTTATCCTCTTCTATTGTATGTTTAACAGCTTCCTCTAGTGTTTCAGCGAATACTACTAGCTCTCGATTCCCATCACGTCTACCTCTTTCCCTTAGACCTCTAGTCCAGGCGAATATAATGCCTACGGGGTTTGTCGATGTTTTCTCCCCCTTAAGCCATCTATAGTAATGCCTTCTAACTGTCCCATGTGCTGCTTCTGATAGGTAGTAGCCTTGTGGGGAAAACAACTCTGATGTCATGAGTGCTAGGCTCCCTCCGAAGGCCGATGCTACAAGATCTGATATCACGTCACCGTCGAAGTTCTTTGTAGCCCATACGAAGCCGCCTTCGCTCCTAACAGCTCTAGCATAGGCGTCGTCTATTAGGTAGTACTCGTATCTTAGCCCTGCTTTCTCGAATTCATCCTTGAACTCGGTCTCGTAAACTTCCTGGAATATCTCCTTAAACCTCGCATCATAGATCTTCGATATAGTGTCCTTAGCACCGAACCAGACGTCAAGCATGTTTATGAGACCATATCTAAGTGATGCCCTAGCAAAACTCCTAATAGACTCGTCTATGTTGTGATAGGCTTGGATAACCCCGGGCCCCTCAAGCTTTGGAAGCTTAACTCTAACCTCTTTACCGGAGATAGACCTGTAGACTAGCTCCGCCTCCCCAGGCTCCTCGAACCTCACGCCAACACCCGAGTATATATCACCATAAGCGTGCCTAGCAACAACTATAGGCTTCTTCCAGAACCTAACAGCTGGCACCACATTCCTCAAGATCACAGGGGCTCTAAAGAGGGTGCCGTCGAGGGCTTCCCTTATAGTAGCATTAGGACTCCTCCAAGCCCTCTTAAGATTATACTCCTTAACCCTCTCAGCATCAGGAGTTATGGTAGCACATTTAACCCCAACACCAAGCCTTTTAACAGCCTCAGCAGCCCTAACGGTAATCTGATCATCTGTCTCATCCCTAACCTTAACGTGAAGATCGTAGTACTCAACCTTCAAATCAACATAGGGGAGAATTAACTTCTCCTTAACCCACCCCCACATAACCCTAGCCATCTCATCTCCATCAATCTCCACAATAGGCCTATCCATCTGAATCCTACGCAAAACCCTCAACCTCCAATCTAATAGACCCTAAACTATATTTATAAATCTTTACATATGAATACTAACGTTCGAAAACCACCATGTTAACCAGCACTCCAACCCTCTCTATACTAGCAGACATAACATCCCCATCCCTTAGAAACCTCCCCGTAGCAGCCCCCACACCCTGAGGAGTCCCCGTAGCCAGTATATCACCAGGTTTCAGCGTAACACCGTCTGAAGCAAGTTCTAATAGCTCGGGTATCCCAAATATGACCCCTCCCCGCCTTTAAAGGGCGGGGTTTCGAATCTCTGGGTCTTGGGTGTTAGCCCTCTGGTGGGGGATTAATGGTTTTACTCCGTTGTGTGTTACTATGTAGCTTTCTATCTTCCTCGTTATCTTTACCTTGTACCCTTGTCTTCTTGCTATGTTTATTGCTGCGTTCACATCTGCGTTTACCTTCCTCCCAGTCTTATTGCAGATGTATAGTCCTCTATAAACCCTCCCGTCATCGTGTATCTCTCCGCATGCTGAGCATTCCTTACTTGTGTAATACTCTGGAACCACTTCAACCTCTATACCGTACTCTCTGAACACATCCACAATCCATAGCACTATCTTCCTATACCACCATATGTTTGTGTTATACTCGTTTCCGTTGCCCTGCGATAGCATTATAGGGTATCCTATGTATAGTTTACGGACACCCCTACTCCACAGGGTCTCAGCTAGAAACCTAATTGATGTCCTGTATAGGTGTCTTAGCCTCTCATCCCTGGTGTAAATAGCCTCAAGGTACATCTCATGATAGTATATCCATGTTGGGAGCCCAGCGTTCCTAAGCAGATCCCTTACAGCTTGGTATGTTGATATCTCCCTCTTCCACCAGTAGTACTCAGATTTAATGCTACCACCCTTGACTAACAACACATAGCCGTTCGTTGTAACAACTGCGAATAAGTTGTTCAACCCCATGTCCATGAATGCTTTTTCATCACCAATAGGATCCCTCTGCTTTATAGATCTTGGGTTCAAGATCCTACCCTTCCTATCCCTGTGGTTAGGTCTAACATAGCCTTTCTTATTTGATTTCGGTGGCTCCCTTCCAACCTCTATTGGCAGATAGGCGTACCATTTTCCGTTAATGTATACTATTTCAAGTCTTCCTTGCTTACCCTCCCACTTAATCCTACCAGCATATCTTATCCTCAAACCGAAGTCTTCTAGTACAAGGTAGCCTCCATTCTCGTCTATGGGCTCCAAGTGGTATCTATCACTTCTAATGAATATGTGTATTTCCTTCTTACCAGTAAACCTATCCTTCCAGTAACCTGGTGGTGAAATCTTCTTGATATACGGTGGTAGCCTTCCCTGCTTCTTCAGCTTCAGAAGCTCGAAGAATGATTTCCAAGCTTCATCATTCTTCTGTATAACGGCCTGAGCGTTAACACCCAGAACATCGTTATACTTGTAGTAGTACCTTCTATCAATCTCGTACATTTTATCTCTGGTTAGCTCTCCCTTGAAGTATGCCTGTCTCTTCTCGTAGTTAAGCTCATTGTATAGCTTAACACATGTCAAACCTATACCCATCAGGCTCCCATGCTCAACCTCTGTGGGTAGTAGTCCTAGCCTAACATCCCTCCAGTTATCGCTCAGCCTCTCAGCAATCTCCTTTTTGAGGGCTTGGAGGGGGTCGGGGTCTCCACCTGTGGGTACAAATCGGGGAATCGTCCCCCCTTGGGTCATCCTTCCAAGCACTTCACCCACAGGCGGAGCCAACCCCAACCCCCCTCCGCATACAATACGACAAAGAGGTTTAAAAGCCTTAACACTCTGAAGTTGTGTGTCCTACCCCGCCTTTAAAGGCGAGGTTTGCTAGGCTTTAATATCACCGCTGGCAATCAAGCTCCTCATGTCCCTGAGCATCCTGGGTGGTTTAGCTTCGAAGAGGAGCTTGTAAGCCATCCCTACGTCTAAGACCCTTCCATCATCTAGGAGCACCCCAAGTCTAGGTCTGCCCTCCTGCGTTGAGAATGTAAGTAACTTCAAGCCCTTTCACCCCAACGTGTTCTCATCTACTAAGCCAAACCCTATAAGTTGTTGCAGAACTTAGGTTTAGCCACTAGACGCCCGTAGAGATCCCTAATTCTATCCCTTAAGCCTAGCGCCTCCGGGTGTATAATGTAATCCGCCACGGTTCCACACGCATCCTCTATCCTCATATGATCTACAACGTCTCTGAAGACGCCTCCTGCTATGCCATCGCCGATCATTGCGTAGCCTTGTGCCGACTCCTTAGCCTTATCTGCTCCAGGTAGACCTTCAACGGTTACCACTTCGAGATCAATCCTCTCTCTCATAGCTTCCCTTAGCTCCGGGATCCTAGCGTTCCTACCAGTAACTACTACCGCCTCAGCTTTAGGTGTTGAGATTAGAGCTCTACTCACATCCTTAGCAATACACTCTACGTAGGCTTCAAAGGCTATCCCAGCTCTCTCATCACCACTCCTCGTCACCGCAACCAGCTCGTGAATGTCAATCACTCCAACCATGTCCACTAGCCCTCCCCTGAGAATACTCCATCTACCCCATTTACCAACACCAGCTACAACCTCAAGGTCTAAGGCTCCAGCTGTAAGAGGGCCTATACAAGCAGAAGTCCCACCTATGCCATCAACCACGAGACCCTCCTTTACAGAGATTACACCACTATAGCCGTACCCCGTCTCCACTACAACGAGGTTGACGGAACCATAGTCTAGGGACTCTCTTAAGCTATACTGGTGTACGGCCAGCACTGCTGATGCAAGTTTATCAGCAGTCCCCATATCGATCTTGTTAACCTTCCTAAACCACGGTACAGTCGGTAGTAGTATTACTGATGGGATGGAGAGGGTTCTATCAGGGAGCCCCCTCAAAAGCTCAACAACTATCTCAGCAAGAGCCTTGTAGACGTTAATCCCTGGATCGTCGAAGTCTAGATCTGATGGCTTTGAGAGGAGTAAGAGTTCTAAAGCGAACCTCCTAGCATCAACAACATCGTAACCCCACGTGACGGGGACACCGTAACCCGAAGGAGCTACTATCACGTCCACATCAATCGACTTAACTAGGTCGATGAGAGGCTCGGGGCTCCTAGCTATTGTTAACGTATCAAAGCTATACTCGCTAACAACCCTCCCATCCTCCAGAACTACGACATCAAAGCTACGTGTGCCTGGATCTATACCAGCAACCCTCAATACCATCACGCCTGGAGATAGGTTACTTTTAGGGATCACTCTTTAAACTTAACTCCATGAATTCTGCAAACTCAGGAGCTTAAGATGGTTACAGCTTATACCTGGTCTGGTAGTTGATACAGACTGGTTGTAATAGTCATACATTAACGCTTGTCATGCCTCCCCTCAGCTCTCGTGCTCGGTTGAGTGCTTGACAGCTCTCCCCGGTATTATGGGGGGAGGGGTTGCATGGTAGTGGGTAGAAGCTCCTCCACAACTATGTTTCATAATGGAAACCTACTACTAGAGCTAGAACCCGGGGGGCTCTGGGGGTGCTATTGACTGGATGTGTTTTGAAACAGGGTCTTTACGTAGCTAAGGTCACCGCGTAGGCAGGCTACGAGATAGCTCTTGCATTCACGCAGATAGCATGTGGTAGGTAGTAGAGCTAATCAGCTGGATAGTCGTCCAGAACACCTCCCACCTTAGACTTATAACAAGCACTTGAACACTCGAGATACTCCTCTAAACTCCTAGACTCACACAGACACCTCTTATCACACTCACTCTCAAAATAGTAGCCCTCAGGTATAACATTGGAACATGTATTCACTCCACTCAACAACAACCACCCGCAGGCAGGGTTTCAGCACTCAAGACCCACATCATAGGCTCTACGCCTCCGAGACGCCGAGCTCATCACCATTCTCTATATACACTCCTGAAGCTTTAAATAGCTAGTAGAACCCACCATAACATACTACGAGCTCACCTTTAAGATAAAATAAAAGCTTAAAGACGGCCACGGGCCTCTAATATACAGAGATTCTCGGGAATCTCCAAACTACACGTGAACTTAATAATTAAGAACTTTATCTTTCAGAGTGGGTATAGTGAAAGTGGAGAGGATTTAAGGTTAAATCGGTGTTGGGTAGATGTGGTGTTTGGAAGATCTTTTCTCCTCAGTAAATAGACATCTGTTTATTAAGCTCTGGTAGTTTAGGGTGGGTAGAAGGATCGGTGCGCGCGTCCCAGCTGGAATTCAGCAATTAACTTGGGATTATCAGAGGGGCTACGATAGGGTTTTAAACGCACACTACTACAATCTCGTCGGTGTCGTGGTTTGAAGGCATTTAGTTTTGTGGAGATAAAGGAGCTTCCTCCTAAGCCTCGTAACCTGGGTTTAACTGAGATTAGAGGAAGCTACTATACTGTGGTTACACCAACATATCTTAAGGAACTCCTGGATATAGCTGGAGAGTATGTGGACATCTTTAAATATGCTGGAGGCTCTATGAGGCTCCACCAAGTAGGTATAGTTAAGAAGATTAACTCGATGCTCCACGATTACGGGGTTGAGGTGTCCACCGGGGGTTTTACGGAGAGGGTCTTAGTCCAGGGTCCTGAGGCTTTCTACATGTACCTAGAGGAGGCTAAGGATCTCGGATTTGATATAGTTGAGGTATCCAGCGGATTCATAGAGATAGATGAAGGTGATAGGATTGAGATAGTGAAGGCAATTAAAAAGACTGGATTAAAAGCTAAGCCTGAGATAACCTTGGTTAAAGGGGCTGGTGGGGGTTTTGAAGAGTGGGAAACCGAGGGGTTACCATACGAGCACATGATTAGAGACGCCAAGCTATACCTGGAAGCTGGAGCCTACATGGTGATGGTAGAGTCTGAAGGCATAACGGAAGGTGTTAGAAAACCTAGGTGGGATGTAGTGGAAGCCTTAATTAGAGAGTTTGGACTTGAAAAGCTAATGTTTGAAGCCGCTGAGAGACCTGTATTCAGATGGTATATCTACACATTTGGACCCCATGTAAACCTATTCATCGACCACAGCCAGATACTTGAAGTTACAGCTCTCAGAACAGAGCTCTGGGCACCAAAGAAACCATGGGGTAAAGTGTACTTCACTAAGAGACCCTAGAATAAAGGGTATGTATCCCGCCCGTCCTCCGATAGGCGTTGACGTTCTTTCATATCCGTTTCCTTATTTGCCATGTTTTCGACCCACAGGGGTTACCATGTGGCCATCGGGGGACTTCACCTCCCCCATAGGGGGTTGTGACCCCTATGGGTTCGAGGATGGCCGTTGAGCTCAGTGGTTTATGGAGGGCTTCCATCTACTTATACTAGGCGAGACACTCTCTGGGCATAGCTCTCATACGGAGCCCGCCTCCCGGGGTGCTCTTAGGATCGTTACAGCATCTCAGCTGGCTCGTGGGAGCTGGGTCTAACGAACACTTTCACTTGGAAAAGATGTAAACGATGTAGATAATCATGAGAATAAAAAAGCTTCAAGCCCCTCTTTAGGAGAGATGTGTTTCTCGTCTACAAGTTACAGTCTTCGGCTTTTATATTATTTATTCCTATCTATACATGTCTATATGGTAGGATTCTAGGTGTTTCTAAAAGGTTTAAATACTCCTAGGTTGCTCTCTAAGGTTGAGTGGTGTTGTGTATGTCTGAGTTGCTTAAGTATGTTAGGGTTGTCATAGATCAGGATACGTGTATAAGTTGTGGTGCATGCATAGAGGTGTGTCCGTACGATGCCTTGGAGTTCGATGAGAACATGAAGGCTAGGCTTATATGGGAGAAGTGTAAGGATGACTTCAGCTGCATAGAGTCTTGTCCTGTAGATTGTATATACAAGACTCCTGAAACGCCTCAAGCTTACAAGGATAAGCCTGGATGGTATAGGATTGGCAGGGTTCTAGAGGCTGAGGAGCAGGCTGCCTTTGAAGAGTGGAGGAGAAGGTATAACGTGGGGGCCGAGCCCGTATCTATAGGTTGATGTATTCTACCGTTTCCCTTAAGGATTTAGATTTTATTTATCTACAACCTGTATAATGTAGTCTTTGAATAGTCTTTTGAACTCCTCTAATCCTATCAAAGGCTCCCCGTTCTCCTTCGTTATCTCCTGCTTTGACGGGGGCTTTAGAGAGTATAGTGGGATTCTCTTAGCTATTCTCTCCTCGAACGTGTCTACATGTGGGTTTACATAGAATATACCTACTGGTATTCTCGAGCCCCACTCCAGCGATTTAGCCCATGCCCTGGATACCTTCTCTTCCACCTCATCTAAGGTGTTTGCGTTCACTACGGGATCCCAGTTCGGATCGTCTTCCAGCTTGTATAGTCTCTCTTTGTAGAAGTCTACAGTGTATATGTCATTGTATGTTACGCATGGTTGTAGCACATCTATAAGGGCTGACCCCTTATGTTTTACTGCTTGTTTTATCAACTCTTTAAGGTGATCTACCCAGAGTGCGTAGCCTCTAGCTACGAATGTGTAGCCTGAGGCTATTGCTAGTGCTATGGGGTTAACTGCTTCCTGGATGTTTGGTGCTGGTAGACTCTTAGTCTTCTCTCCCTTCCTAAGCGTTGGGCTGGCCTGACCTTTCGTTAACCCGTAGACCTGGTTATTATGGAGTATCACTGTTATATCTAGGTTCCTCCTTCCAAGTGCTACGAAGTGAGCAACACCTATGCCTAGTAGATCTCCGTCACCCCCGTTGACAATAACGGTGAGCTCCGGGTTGGCAAGCTTTATCCCCATAGCGTACGCTATACCCCTACCATGTATTGTGTGGACACCGTTAGCGTATATGAAGTGTGGGGTTTTACTACTACACCCGATCCCCGATACAACTACTAACTTTGATGGATCGAGGTTTAACTCGTTAAATGCCTTCTGCATAGCAGCCACTATGCCGAAGTCCCCGCAACCCGGGCACCAGTCTATCCAGACATCTGTTTTATAGGATAACCTACTTGCCATAGCTTAACACCACCCTAGATCTCCTACCCTCAAGAATATCTATGACGGCCTCTACAACCTCCATAACATACATAGGCCTCCCAGTGTATTTGAGCACATGCTTCCTAACCGTAAACCCAGTGTTCATAGCTATTAGAGCTGCCGCCTGCCCCATAATGTTATTCTCCACATCTATAACCCTCTCAGGGTCGAAGTTTGATAGTATCTTGGATACAAGCCTTGATGGGAAAGGCTGGAAGACCTTAAGCTGTAGGAAGGAGCCCTTATAACCTTTGCTTTCAAGAGCTCCTAGGGCCTCCAAGGCAACCCCCTTAACAGAACCCCATCCTATGAGGAGGAAGTCAGAGCCTCCCTCTCCGTAGAGTTTAGCTCTATCCTCCTCTGGTATCTCCGAGTCTATTACCTCAAGCTTCCTCCATCTCTTCTCGTACATCTCAAGTCTGTTCACAGCATCCTCGGTTATATGGCCCCACTCGTTATGCTCGTCCCCAGTATACCATGTTATAGCCCCCGATCCTATGATAGGCCTAGGGGATATGGGGGTTCTCTTATCAAACCTCTTCCAAGCACCGTTCCCAGCTTCTAAGAGTGTATCGCCTCTCTCTATCCTTATCCTAGTGAAGTCTGGTACTGGGATTGTTGTAGACATGTTAGCCAAGAATTTATCTAGCAAGTGCACCACCGGGACTTGGTATCTCTCGGCAATATTGAAAGCCCATATAGCGTCATAGAATGCCTCCAAGTGATCCCCACTCGATATGACGACTCTTGGGAACTCACCGTGGCTAGCGAAGGTTGTGAATAGTAGATCTGCCTGGCTACCCCTCGTTGGCATCCCAGTACTAGGACCCCCACGCTGGTAGTATGTTATCACAACCGGGGTCTCATTCATACCAGCCCACCCCAGGCCCTCCACCATGAGGCTGAAGCCCGGGCCGCTAGTCGACGTAGCGGCTCTAACGCCTGCTAGTGCAGCCCCTATAGCAGAGTTAATAGCGGCTATTTCATCCTCAGTCTGGACTACAACTATAGATCCGAGGCTCTCTCCTTCAACTTCAAGCTTCTCAAAGGTCTCGTGGAAAACCGATTCATCTGTAGCTGGGGTTATGGGGTAGTATGCCTGGTATCTAAGCCCTCCCACTATCTTGCCCATGGCTACAGCGTCGTTACCTGATACTAATAGGAGCTCTCTTAGGCCAAGGGATGGTTTATCGAGGTTGAGAGGGGTTCCATAAGAGCTTCTAACCTCCTCTACTAGGCCTTCGAGGAGGATTTTATTGGCCTCGGCAATCTTAGGTCTCCTACCGAACCTTCTGTCAACCGCATAGTGTAAGGCATCGAGGTCTAAGCCTGTGAGACCCCATACGGCACCTACTACAATGCTACTTCTAAACCTATGAGCCTCAGCTCTAGGTATGCTAAGCTTGGATGCGAGCACGTCGAGAACGCTATTATAGCTGAGACCTACAGCTTTAACGTTGTAGGAGGACTCTAGGGTGTTGATTAAATCCTCAACACTATCCCCGGACCCTGCTTTTTTAAGGTTAAGCTCCACCCTAGCCCTCGTCTCAGGCTCCATGCTAGCAATCTGTCTAAGCTTCGTCTTCGAAACCCCCGTATCGTAGATAAGGTAACCCCCTCTCGCCAGGTCGTCGAAGTGGAAGAACACGGATTCAGCGTCTAAAGCTGCTACCACGTGGACGGGATATGTTAGGGCACCCGGTATCTTGGTGGCAGACGTTCTTACATGGATATAGCTGTGTCTACCTACTATATTAGAGTAGTACTCTCTATTCGATAGGACACCGTAGCCGAGCCTCGCCATAGCCGATGTTAGGATGAGAGAGCTAGTCTCAATACCTGACCCCTGGCTACCCCCTATTATTAAAAGCACTTCATCCATTTAAAATGCCACCTCTAAGTTCTACGATAGTTAAGGCTTAAAGCTACCCCTATATACTCTATGTCTGCGTTAAACCCTGGTTCTAGCAAGATAGCTGAGGGTGTCTATTGCTATGACAAAGAGCATTGTGACCGCTATGAAGGTTATAACAGCTGGGTAGTCAAGTAAACTCATGTAGTGTAATATGTAGTACCCTACACCCCCGGCTCCAACGAAACCTATTATTGCAGCTGTTCTAACATTATACTCTAGCATGAAGAGTATGCTACTCACCACCTGCCTTCTAGTGTGAGCGTACATAGCTGAAGCTAACGTCAACCCGCTGAGCCCCATGACCTTAAGGGAGTTAACATGCTCCTGATCCACGGATTCTAGGATCTCGTAGAAGAACTTAGCTAGGTACGCTGCGGTATATAATGCTAGTGCTAGGGCCCCAGCTCTAGGGCCGGGGCCTACTAGGATTACGAACAATATAGCCCAGAATATAGCTGGGATAGATCTAACGGCATTAGCTAGGAGCCTGGATAGGGTTGCTAGACGGCTTCCAACAATCATAGGGGAGGCTAGGGGGGCTAGGATGTATGCTATTAAAGTGCCAGATGAAACCCCGAAAAGCGATATAACTAGGGTTTCGTATACAGCTTTAAAAGCATCCTCTATAAGGTCCACTCTAAAACCTAGATCATCCACCAGGAACTTAGCCATGTTCGATGAGGCTTTAAACCATAAACCTAGGTCTAGGAGGCCTAGGGGGGCTGTTAGTATAAGTGTTATAACGGCCATTAGCGTGAGAAGCCTCAAGGTAACTCCCTCAACTTCCCATCCTTGAGAATATAGACTCTCTCGAAAAACTTTAACGCCAGATCGTAGTCGTGTAACACAGCTATTATAGTAACCCCTCTACCAGCTAAGCTTACAAGACTAGCCATAACAGATTCTGCAGTCTCTAAATCCAAGTTTGAAACAGGCTCGTCAGCCAAGACAATCCTAGCGTCCTGGAATATAGCTCTAGCTACTAAAACCCTTTGCCTCTCACCACCACTAAGCCTATCAACCCTTCTCATAGCCTTAGCTTCAAGGCCCACAAGCTTCAATGCCTCCAATGCCTCCTCAACATCTCTCTTATCCCAAAAGCCTAGTAGAAACCTAGTGGGCTTACTAGGAGCTCTTGCTAGAAGTACATTGTAAAGAGCTGAACCCCCCTCCACGAGCCCCGAGCTCTGCGGTATATAGGCAATCCTACCTTGAACATCCTTAAAGCTACCGTTACTTAGATTATGACCTAAAACCCTAACAACACCTCTCTCCGGTTTAAGCAGGCCCGCTATTATCTTAAGCAAAGTAGTCTTCCCACTACCGCTCCTACCCATTATAGCAATTCTATCCCCGAAACCGGCCTCAAGGGACACCCCGCTAAGTACCTTTAGCTTTCCATAGCTGAACTCAACATCTCTCATCTCAACAGCAACACTATCGCTCACTAGAGAACCCCCTATTTAAGTTTAGCCCCAAATCCCATAATTATATCTATATATGAATCGTGTAAAACGAACATGTTCCACACCTAACATATTGCTATAGAAATATGTTCTAGGTAGAAGAGCATCCTAATTTAAGGGTTAACCACCTTTCAGATACCTATCTTTAAGACCTGTAACCTCTAAGGCTCTCATAAGAGGTTCTAGGTGCTCCTCCACGCTCCTCTCCTCAAACCTAACGAATATAGCTGAGACGAACTTCCTCATAAGATCGGGTTTAGCGTTAAGCTCTTTAAAGGCTTCTACAACCTTCTTTTTAAGCCCTTCGGGGAGCTTCTTGGAGATTAAAACCGTGTGTGCTGGTATAGGCCCTTGTTTATCTAGAACCCTACTATTATTCATGGCCTCCCAGTATAAGCTTACTGGGACATCCCCAGCCATTACTGTAACATCCACATGACCCCTTTTAAGAGCTTCCCAGCATTGTGCATAGCCTCCTGCAAAAACAACATCTCCGAAGAACTGTCTGGGGTCAACAGGGCTTTTAACATAGCCTAGCTCCACTAACCTATACATCGGGAAAACATAACCTGAGGTTGAGAGCTCTGAGGGAAAGCAAGCCCTCCTGCCTCTAAGCTGGTCTAAGCTTGTATAGGGAGAGTCTTTCAAGACAATCCAGTAAGAGTAGTAGTAGGGTGCATGTGTAGCTCTACCGTCGATTATAACCTCTCTAACCTCAACCAAGACCATATCAACATCAGCTACAGAGAGAGCTAGAGCAGATGGGAGTGAGCCAACGCCCAGAGCTACTTGAGCATGACCATATCTGAGAGCCTCAACAATAGCTGCTACACTAGTTGGGAAGTATAGCTCAACGTCAACCCCAAGCTTCTCCTCTAGAAAACGCTCTAACTCAACAGCCTCAACCTGAACCCTATCCCTAGGCATGGGGTTTACAACAATAACAAGCTTCTCAACAGCAGGTCTACTGTAGAAGTAGTAAACACCGACTCCAACGACTAGTATGAGGAGTAGGAGGCTTAATACCACAGCCCGAGGTGTGGATTTAAGCAACCAGCTCACCTCACTCCAATGCTATTCTTAAAGCGGGATCCTATAAGTACACATAAATACATGTAAGATAACTGAAATAACTTTTACAAAGAAAGAGTAGTCGGTAGTAAATGTTATACCTGAGACTAAGATCGTTATGTAAAATATTCGGATGCGCTATCGCTAATAGCTATGAATAGTCCTTACCTGCTGTTTCAAGTTGGACTTACATGGGTTGATATTATCTAGCAATTTTATATGAGGGTAAAACGCTTCAAACCCCTGGTGTGGTGGTGGTAAGCCCCACTTGAAGCTAAGGGCTTTCATGGGGGGTACATTGTTAAATAACATAAACCCTCGTGAAGCCCGAACCCCAGCTCTTGTATGCTAGGGAAGCTGGTGTATTGAGTTTAGGTTTTTAAGTCTGGGTCTACGCTTATAGTGTTAATTGGGGTTGTTTGGGGTTTGAGTGAAGAGGAGGGTAAGGTTAAGGAGGTTTCTCTTAGAGTTGCTGAGGCTAAGCCTAAGGATTCTGGGAGGAAGAGGGTTAGGGTTGATATTGAGGTTATGAAGCAACTTGGTTTAGAGGCTGGTGATATTATTGAGATTGAGGGTAAAAGGAAGACTGCCGCTATGGTATGGCCCGCTCTTCCTGAGGATACAGGTTTAGATGTTATTAGGATGGATGGTCTTCTTAGGAAGAATGCTGGGGTTAACATAGGTGATAGGGTTGTAATTAGGAAGGCTGTTGTTAAGCCCGCTGTTAAGGTTAAACTAGCGCCTCTAGTCTACATGAGTGTTGATGAGGGCTTCAAGAAGTATGTTAAGAAGAGGCTTATTGGCATGCCGGTTATGGAAGGCGATATTGTTGTAGTACAGGTTATAGGGCAGGGTGTCCAGTTACAGGTTATAGATGTTAAGCCTCGCGGAGCCGTGGTTATAGGTGAGAACACCATAGTAGATGTGCTCGACAGACCTGTATCCCAGGTTAGAGTGCCTAAGGTTACCTACGAGGATATAGGTGGTTTAAGCCACGTGATAGCCAGGGTTAGGGAGCTTGTAGAACTCCCTCTCAGGCATCCTGAACTGTTTAAGAGGCTTGGTATAGAGCCTCCTAAGGGTATACTACTCTACGGCCCACCGGGTACTGGTAAGACTTTACTAGCTAAGGCTGTAGCTAATGAGAGTGATGCATACTTCATTGCAATAAACGGCCCCGAGATTATGAGTAAATTCTATGGTGAGAGCGAGCAGAGGCTTAGGGAGATATTCGAGGAGGCTAAGAAGAACGCTCCAGCGATAATCTTCATTGACGAGATTGACGCTATAGCGCCTAAGAGGGATGAGGTTGTAGGGGAGGTTGAGAGAAGGGTTGTAGCACAGCTCTTAGCGTTAATGGACGGGCTTGAGAGTAGGGGGCAGGTCGTAGTGATTGGGGCTACCAATAGGATTAACGCTGTAGACCCGGCCCTTAGGAGGCCCGGTAGGTTTGATAGAGAGGTTGAGGTCCCACTCCCGGATAAGCAGGGGAGGCTTGAGATACTCCAGATACATACAAGGCACATGCCCCTAGCCGATGACGTGGATCTTGCTAGGTTAGCGGAGATGACTAAGGGTTATACAGGAGCTGACCTGGCAGCCCTAGCTAGAGAGGCTGCAATGGCCGCTCTTAGGAGGTATTTACCGGAGATAGATATAGAGCAGGAGAAGATACCAGCTGAGGTTTTAGAGAAGATGGTTGTTAAAATGGAGGATTTCCTAACAGCGTTCAGGGAGATAACGCCTAGCGGTCTTAGGGAGATATACGTGGAGGTCCCGGAGGTTAAGTGGAGCGATATAGGCGGGCTTGATGCTATTAAACAAGAGCTTAGGGAGATAGTAGAGTGGCCTCTCAAATACCCGGAGGTGTTCGCTAAGGCTGGGATAAAGCCTCCAAAGGGCGTGCTATTATTCGGCCCGCCAGGTACTGGTAAAACGTTACTTGCTAAAGCCGTAGCTACGGAGGGCGGAGCTAACTTCATAGCTGTTAGGGGTCCAGAGATTCTAAGCAAATGGGTTGGAGAGAGCGAGAAGGCTGTTAGAGAGATATTCAGGAAAGCTAGGCAATACGCCCCCGCTGTAGTGTTCTTCGATGAGATCGACGCTATAGCCTACATTAGAGGAACTGATATTGGTAGTAGTAGGGTTGGAGAGAGGATTGTAAGCCAGCTATTAACCGAGATGGATGGAATAGGGGAGCTACAAGGGGTTGTAGTGATAGCTGCAACTAATAGACCTGATATGCTAGACCCAGCCCTCCTAAGGCCAGGTAGGTTTGAGAAGCTCGTATACGTCCCACCCCCGGATGAGAGGGGGAGGCTTGAGATACTAAGAATACACACTAGAGGCATGCCTCTCGACGATGACGTAGACCTAGTGGAGCTAGCCAAGGTAACAGAGGGTTACACCGGAGCAGACATAGCAGCATTGATAAGAGAAGCTGGGATGATGGCTTTGAGAGAGAACATATCAAACCCCCTGATCAAGTGGAAGCACCTAGAGGAAGCACTAAGAAAGGTTAGACCTAGCGTAACAAGGTATATGATAGAGTTCTACATGAGATGGCTTGAAACAGCTAGGCAACTAAAGGCAGAGGAGAGAAAGGAGGCTATAGCACCAACTATAACATTCTAGTACAATCACTAGCAGAGGCACCCTCACCCTTGAAATGGCGGGGGCTCCCCGTTTTCAAGATGATGGTAATGAAATGATTTAAGCCTCAAACTAGATAACGGCTGGAAGTGGTGCCTAGGAGTTGCTATCGTCCTCTAAGCAGGCTGATCTCTACCTAGTGAAAGGCGAGATTCCCCAGAGTGGAGGTTTTACTTCAGCAATGCTAATGGCATGTCGGAAGAGGAGGGTGGCTGGATTGAGAGAAGGCAGTTGTCTAAGCGAGCTTGGTGGTGTGCTATGAGCGTCTGGAGTGATGATACGAACATTAACAAGGTGTTAAAGGCCATAAAAGAGCTTACAATAGATGGAAGGCAGACAGTAGATGAGCCAACCTTAATAAGCAAGCTAGCCAAGGATGGTACGAGGCTATCACCACTAGATCTATCCAAAATCCTACTAACCCTAGAACTACTAGGATACATAAACGTCCAGCTTAGCACGAAAGAAGAGAAGCTAATAAAACTTTTAAAAACAACCTAAAATTACGGGCCGATGCAGCGACCACCCCCTATAAGGGGGGCTCTGAGCGGTGATGTAGGGCCAAAGCTCTAAGGCCCCTACAAGACCTCCTCACAACTAGTTTCCAGTATCCCCTGAGATCCTCTTCTGGTAAGGTAGGGTTTGTAGGGGTGAGGGAGTTCAAAAGGATGCAGTGAGTGTTGGAATATAGCTAGGGCGGTTGCCTCGCTTCTCTTCATGATTACTCGTACCCCACATATACCTTGGCGAGCTATAGCTCTTCAAGCCTTAAAACTAGAGATGTAACAAGTTGTATAGGCTAGGTTTAAGATCTCCCACTACTTTAGTTGCTGAGGCTAACGAGATCTTAAGGTCTACGAGCGTTTCAAGCCCTAGTTGCTTGGAGGGGAATTGATGTACCCTCCGGAGTGACTAGGGGCGGGTGATCTCGTAGGGTGGTCTAGG
>Ga0272447_1000085_pt1 | contig 65679 bp, 47 predicted proteins | sample YNPCB0133_FD_194589 | JGI IMG/M metagenome (GOLD analysis project Ga0272447, IMG submission 194589) | Hot spring microbial mat communities from Yellowstone National Park, WY, United States - YNP-CB-013-3 | ecosystem: Environmental > Aquatic > Thermal springs > Hot (42-90C) > Sediment | place...
GGCGGCTACAAAGGATGCTGTGCTTTCACCTTGTCTGCGTTCTCTGCGTCTCCGCGCGAGATCGGCCCCCCTCTCAACTGCGCATGCCTCCTCAGCGCTGGCGCTCCATCCTGAGTTACGATCGGTGTGCGACTCATGTGGCAAGAGTATTTCATCCCCCGCTCGCTTGACCAAGCCATCGCGCTGCTGGCCGAACACGCCGGTCGAGCGCGGATCATCGCTGGCGGCACCGATCTGCTGGTCGAGTTTGATCGCAATGTGCGCCCATCCTGCGCACTGATCGACATTTCTCGTCTGCCGGGGTTGGACCGAATCACGCTGGATGATCGCGGTTGGCTGCATCTCGGCCCCTTGGTCACCCACAACGATGTGGTCAGCTCCGCGCTGTGCGCGACACATGCTCGACCGCTGCGCCAAGCCTGTTGGCAGGTCGGCGCACCGCAGATCCGCAACCGCGGCACAATAGCCGGCAACCTGATCACCGCCTCGCCGGCCAACGACACCATCACTGCGCTGATGGCGCTGGATGCGGTGGTGACGCTGCGCTCAATGCGCGGCCAACGCCAGGTCGCGCTCGCCGACTTCTACACCGGCGTGCGCAAGACCGTGATGCATGACGATGAGGTGCTGGTGGACATCGCCTGTCGCGCCCTGGGCCAACAGCAAGCCGGCGTGTTCTTAAAGCTCGGCCTGCGCCGTGCACAGGCCATCTCCGTGGTGAACTGCGCAGTGGTGCTGACGATGGATGAGGAGGGGCGAACGACAGATGCGCGGATCGCGCTCGGCGCCGTGGCGCCGACGATCCGGCGCGCTCATCAAGCGGAACAAGCCTTAATCGGCCATCGGCTCAGCCAGGCCGTGATCGCCGAAGCTGCGGCATTGGCTGCTCAGGCCGCTCAACCAATAGATGACATCCGCGGCAGCGCGAACTACCGGCGCGAAATGGTCACGACGCTGGTGCTGCGCGCGCTGCGCCAGTTGGCCGCCGGCGGTGTGGCCGACGAGGCGCAGGCGCCGGCCACGTTGCGCATCGGCGCTGCACCGTCCTCCCCACCCGACAGCCCGCCTATGCCCATCCGCACAACGGTGAACGGGCGGGAATACACGATCACGCACGCCGAAGCAGGGAATAAAACGCTGCTGCGCCTGCTGCGCGAAGATTGCGGCCTCATCGGCACAAAGGAAGGGTGCAGCGAAGGCGAATGCGGGGCTTGCACGGTCATCCTCGACGGGCGCGCCGTTATGTCCTGCCTGGTGCCCGCGCCGCGCGCGCATGGCGCGACGATCATCACCATCGAGGGGGTGAAGGCGCTTTGGCCCAAGGGTGCCCAGGACAATCTGCATCCACTCCAGCGGGCGTTTATCGAAGCCGGCGCTGTGCAGTGCGGCTACTGCACGCCTGGATTCATCATGAGCGGCGCTGCGCTGCTGTGCGAGCATCCACAGCCCAGCGAAGCCCAAATTAGGGAAAGCATCAGCGGCAACTTATGCCGCTGCACGGGTTACTACAGCATTCTCAACGCCTTTCGACGAGCGACCGAGCGCGATGACTGAATTAGAACGCGACGAAACACAGCAAATCATCAACGCCTTTCTCGAGGGCGAAGCACAAGAGGCGCTCCCGCCCGATCATCGCAGCGGCTACGTGGCCGTGGTGGGCAAGCCGAACGTGGGCAAATCCACGCTGGTCAATGCGCTGATCGGCCATAAAGTGGCGATCGTCTCGCCAAAGCCGCAAACCACCCGCCGGCGCATCTTGGGCATCCTGACCCGTCCAGAGGCCCAGATCCTCTTCCTCGACACGCCCGGCATCCACGAGCCGAAACAGGCGCTGAATCGCTACATGATGCGCGAGGTCCAGGCTGCCTTGACCGATTGCGATGTCATCTTGTTCGTCACCGACGTCAGCCGCCCTCCCACCGAAGAGGATCAGCGGGTGGCGGAGCGCATCCGCCGGCTGCCACAGCCGAAGCTGCTGGCGATGAACAAAGCCGACCTGCTCGATCCACGCCACGTGGTGGAATACGTGGCGGCCCACGAAGCGCTCTTGCCGGCGGAGCCAGACGAGGACAAAGGCCGTGAACAGGATCAAGCCGGCGCAGCGGTGAAGCAATCCGCCGCCGAGGCTATCTTTCACCCGCGCACCTCAATGCTCACTTCGGGCGTGCGCGGGGACAACTTGGAGAAGCTGCTCGGGATGTTGCTGAACGTGCTCCCCTATGGCCCGCGCTACTTTCCAAGCGGGCAGGTCACCGACCAGCATGAGTACATCCTGGTTGCGGAGCTGATACGCGAACAGGCGCTGCGCTTTCTGGAGCAGGAGGTGCCACACAGCGTCGCCGTCGCAGTTGACGATTGGCAACGCCGGCCAAACGGCATGATTTACATCGCCGCGACGGTCTATGTGGAGCGCGAATCTCAGAAGGGCATCTTGATCGGCAAGGGTGGTCAAATGCTCAAGAAGATCGGGAGCGCCGCCCGCCTGGAGATCGAGCGCGAGCTGGGCAGCAGGGTCTATTTGGAACTATGGGCCAAGGTGCGCCCCGGCTGGCGGCGAGATGAAGCGTTGGTCGCCCGCTTGCTGGAGGGCAGGATGTGACCTGTCCTGCCTCACCTGAGGGTGCATTCACAGCTAGGGGCAGCGCCTTGGGTAGGCGACGGCAGTGCCGTCGCCTACCCTTTCTTACCTTCGCTAGCAGCATAGCCTGATTGAGGGTTACCTCCACTAGGTGAATGCACCCTCACCTCATGCTCACATCTCCTTCTTAGAATAGAAGCAGTGCACTAACGCGCCCGTATGTCATTATTCACCGACGTTAAGCCCGAACAAGCGACGCAGTTGCGGCGACCACTCGTCAAGCCTGTCCAGGCAGCCGGCCAGCCCTCGCTGAGCCGGCGCACGCTGAGCGTGCGCGCGATGCGCGCGCTATGGTTCGGCGCGGTCATGGTGGCCGGCTTCATCTGGTGGGAGGTCATCCTCAGCCGCATCATCGGTCCAGAGCGCGTGGCGGCCGGGCGCATGGCGCGCATGGTCAGGCTGGCGCGCAACTTCCGCAAACTCGCCATCTCGCTCGGCGGCGTCTGGATCAAGCTTGGCCAGTTCCTCAGCAGCCGGGTAGACCTGCTGCCCCCGCCGGTGATCGCCGAGTTATCCGGCTTACAGGATGCCGTGCCGCCGGAACCGGCGGAGGTGATGCTGCCGCTGATCGCGCATGAATTAGGTCGCCCGATCCACGAGGTCTTTGAGGATTTCGACCCGCACCCCGTTGCTGCGGCGTCCTTCGGCCAGGTCTATCTGGCGACCCTGCGTCTGCCCGCCGAACCATCAGCAAACGGCAAATCCGCCTTTGTGCTCAAGCGCGTCGTGGTCAAAGTGCAGCGACCGCACATGGAGGAGATCGTCCGAGTTGACCTGCGCGCGCTGCGGACAATTGCCGGCTGGCTGAAGTTCTATAAGCCCATCCGCCGGCGGGCAAACATAGACGCCCTGGTGCGCGAGTTCAGCGAGGTCGTGTTTCAAGAGCTGGACTACCTCCAGGAAGCGCGCAACGCCCAGGAGTTCGACAGCCACTTCGCCCGCGACACGGGCGTGCGCGTGCCCAGAGTATACACCCAGTTCACAACGCGCCGCTTGATCGTGCTGAAGAATGTCGAGGACATCAAAATCCTCGACTTCGAGGGCCTGGAACAAGCCGGCGTCTCGCGGCGCGAGGTGGCCCAGAAGCTGTTCAATACGTACCTCAAGCAGGTCTTCGAGCATGGCTTCTTCCATGCCGACCCGCATCCTGGCAATTTGTTCGTGCAGCCGCTCGACCGCGCAACCGCCCGCGCGTGGGGGGTGCCGATCGGCGAAGGCACGCCCTTCCGACTGACCTTTGTGGACTTCGGCATGATGGGGCGCATCCCGCCGGCCTTCATGCGCGAGCTGCGCGAGTTCATCATCGCTGTCAGCCTGAAGGACGCGCGCCGCTGGACCGCTTCTGCGCAGCGCCTCGGATTTCTGCTGCCAGAAGCCGATCTGTTGCGCGTAGAGCAAGCAGTGGGGGCGCTCTTCGACCGCTTTTGGGGCACAGCGGTCAACGACCTGAGCAACGTTGAGTTCGAGGAGATGTACGCCTTCGCCACGGAGTTCCGCGATTTGCTCTCCGACCTGCCGTTTCAGATCCCGCAGAACGTGCTTTATCTTGGCCGCGCGGCGAATATCCTGGCCGGCATGCTGACAGCCCTTGACCCTGCCTTCAACCCGTGGAAGGCCCTTCAACCATTCGCCCGCGACATGAACGAACAGCGCGAGCGCACCTCGCGCCCCATCCAGGACGTGCTCAACGAAGGCGTTCGCCTGCTGCGCCAGACCATCCAACTGCCCAACCAGAGCGAGGCCTTCTTCTCCAAGGCCCTCAACGGCCAGCTCGAGATCCGCGCCCAGCTCAGCACAAAATCCACCGAAGACCTGAGGCGGATCGAGGCCAGCGTCTCGCGGCTGAGCTGGGCAGTGGTCTTCGCCGCGCTGCTCATTTGCGGGACGATCCTGCTAGTGAACGTGTCCTCTTTGCTCGGCGCGCTCTGTCTATTGTTGGCCTTGCCGGTGTTGGGTCGCTTGTTGCTGAGCTAAGCTCGGCAGATTTGCGCTGCGTCCAACGGGGCGCGCTCGTCGCCGGGGTCGAAACCCTAGGTGGGCGCCTGGCGTGAATACTTCCCCGGCGGGCCCCTCAGCAAAAGCCGAGATATCGTGTAAAACACAGAATCAATGTGCCACAACATGCTCACCGCCAGCCGGCAGATGCTCGCCGGCGGTCTTATTGCGATACTCCTGACCGCCTGCGCTGCCGGCGACGCCCGCCAAATTAACCTGGCTGCCCAGCGACTGCTCAGCGCCGCCGCAACCCAGACCGCTGCGGCGGCGACCAACGCAGACGAACCAAACGATCCCGCCGCGACAGCCACGCCGACGCCGGACGAACCCAGCCCCACCCCGCTGCCTCCGCTGGTGTTCGCGCGATGCATCATGCGCGCCGACCTGGCCATGCGCCTGCAACCCGCCGAAGATGCGCCGGCGGTCGCCGCGCTAAGGCCCAGGGACATCGTCACGGCCTACGGTCGCACCGAGGACAGCGGCTGGATTTTGGCCTGGAACCGCGACATTACTTACGGCTGGGTGCCGGCGAGCAGCCTCGGTTGTTCCGCGCCCTTTGTGGAGCTGCGAGCCACTGCGCCGGACATTTTGCTCACTCCCGAGCCAACCGAAACGGCCAGCCCGATAGCAGTCACTGCCACGGCAACAGCGACGGCCACCGCGGCGCAACCGGCGACAAGCGCGCCGCCGTCGCCGATCCCATCGCCAACCGCGACGCCGGAGACGCCGATCGTCGGCCCGACCATCATCGTTCGGGTGATCACGGTCACGGTGATCGTCACGGTGACCGCGCCGCCGATTGTGATCGTCGCCACGCCCACGCCGACGGTTGCCCGTTCGGTCGAGACGCCCACACCGACGCGGGCTGCGCCCACGCCGACGCCGGATGCCGCGCCGATTCCGGGTGCCCTGCGCTGCACGGTCACGAGTGAGCGGCTGCTCAACCTGCGCAGCGGGCCGGATCGCAGCTTCCGCCTGATAGGCCGGCTACAGCCAGGCGCGAATTTCTTCGCTACTGGTCGCAATGCCGATGGAATGTGGCTCGTCGGAGTCACCGCGTCGGGTCTGCGCGCGTGGGTGATCAGCTCTGCCGTGAGTTGTCAGGGCGACCTGAGCAGCCTGCCCATCGTTGACCCGTAGAGGGGATGCGACACTGAAGACATCCGAGCGGCACGCCCACAGAGGCGCATAGACAATCCCAACTATCTTTGCGTGAAAGGCACAGAGTGCGCTGGCTCGCAGGTGGGTGAAACCGCTCCCCCGCAACAACTCATGATGGCGCGGCCATCATTTGGCCCAGGGGAAACACCGGCTTCCCAGGAAGCGGGAGGATACTCCCTCCCCGTAAACGGCTCAGCATTAAGTGCTTGGGGAATTGCCGAGCATGCTGTGCATCAATTGCCAGGCTGCCGCGATGTCAGCAAGGCGGCGAAATCCTAGCCAGATGGTCTTGACACCGGGTTCGCCGTCTGCACGCCGACCGAGGAAGCCGCCTAAACGCGCAATCCAGTGCAATGCAGGGTAGGAGGACGAGGCGGCGGATGGGGCGTGCGATGATGGAAGCAGTAAAGCGCCTGCCAGGAGCACCTCGCTGCATGGTTGCTCTGGTCGGCGACGCGCTTCGTAGGTCAACCACAACAAACGCCAGGCAACGATACCAAGTGCACGTTTCAGGCGCTCGGCGTTCTCCAGTTGTGAATCGACAGCCGCTCTTGAGCACAAAGTGAAAGCGTTCTATCAGCCAAGACCAATGCAAACAGCGTTTTCCAAGCTTGACACGGGCAAGCTTGGAACCAGCAACCAGCGCATGCCCGGTAGGTGGGTTGTCTTCCTCAGCCAAAATCACCTGCAGTTGCAAGCCCTGCTTCTTTCGAGCGTGGCTTGGGCGGCTGAATCGTTAAGCTCGCATACCGCACGCTCATGCGCGCTTGTCGTGCTGGCACATCTTCACTTCCGCCGCAATTCCAACATGTATTGACCAGCCACCGGCCTTTGTCGAATAGGTGGCTTGCCGTCTCGACTCGGCGATTATGCGTCGCACGAATCAATATATGACTGCCTTCACGACGGGGTAACACAAACAAGTCAAAAATATCTGCTTCACTGTCAGCGATTGTCACCACTGCAGCAGTCTCAGGCACGCGCTGCTGTGCGCGTTCCAGACTTGCCAACCAGCGTTTTCTCGGCTGTTGGCCGTTGCTTGCGCTGGTTTGAACGTCTCAGGCGGGCGCGCCCACATCTGATGGTCGACTAACCCTAACGGCACACCCGCAGTGCTTACCGCAAAGTGTTGTGTGCAACTTCATCCCATACTGCGCTAGATTGTCCAAGTGCCCCAGGCCTTTCGTTGACGGATGATGAGCAAAGTCCAGGTTAGTGGTGTCTTGGATCAACAGCACGCAGTCTTGCCTCATGATACGCTCAATCGTGCTGCGAATATGGCCATCGAGCATTGCTTCGGGAGTCACACGCTGATTGTCCCAGAATCGGTAGACCGCTTTTGTTCTTGCCCATGTGCCACACGCCTGCGGCACGCTCACAGTCGGTTTGGCACTTACGATGTCTATCAGACGTCGATTCAGGCGCTTGTCCCCCTAAATCCGCGTAGCGCAGTTCTTCAGCAGCCCAGCTTTGCATAACATTTGACCTCTTCCCTCATTATGTCCCACATGCGCTCGTATCTCTTGTAGCCTTCCTACTTGTGGGTAATGCTAAGCCGTAAACGGGGAGGGCTGGGGAGGGGCTGGCCGGGAAGCTGCCCGACTCACTCACACCAGCATCGTTGCTGTTTCCCAGAAAGTAAAGTCATGAGAGGAGGCGCTTGCTGGCGCGCTTCTGCATCGGTCACACCACCCGCCGACTACAATCGCGCCATGCAGATCGCGATCCTCTCCGACATCCACGGCAATCCTATTGCCCTGGAAGCCGTGTTGCGCGACGTCGCCTCCGCCGGCGGCGCGGACGAATACTGGTTGCTGGGCGACTTCGCAGCGCTCGGCCCCGCGCCAGTCGCCGCCCTGGAGATGGTAAACAAGCTCCCGAAGATGCGGCTGGTGCGCGGCAACACCGATCGCTACTTGTGCGAATGGCAAAATCCGCTGGACGCGGCTGAGCAGATGGCGCGCGCGCCCGAGTCTGCCGCTGGGATTGCTGCCCGCTTGGCGATGCTGTGTTGGGCACAGGGCGCGCTGGCCGCCGCCGGCTGGCTGGACTGGCTGGCCGGGTTAGAACTTGAGCAGCGCCTGACCCTGCCAGACGGGACGCGCGTGCTGTTGGTCCATGCTGCGCCTGGCACCGACGATGGCGAGGGGATTCGCCCGACGCTGAGCGAGGCGCAGATCGCCGAGCGCGTCGCCAACTGCGGGGCTGATCTGATCTTCGTCGGCCATACACACTGGCCGCTGGAGCGCAGGGTGGGCGCAGTGCGCGTGGTCAACTTAGGCAGCGTCAGCAACCCCTGGCCGCCCGACCTGCGCGCGAGCTACTACTTACTGCGCGCCGAAGCGCAGGGCTATGCGTTGGAGCATCGCCGCGTGGACTACGACCGCGCTGCGGTGATCGAACAGCTCGAGCGGGTGAAGCACCCTGGCCTAGAGGTATTGCGTGCGCACTTTCGCGGCGAACGGCTCCCGCCCTGGCAGCAGTGAACGGCACACACATCCTCGCGCATCCGATCCGCGCCAAAGGTTGCGCCCCGACCGCGCAAAAGCTAAACTTCCCGTGACTGCTTCACCAGAGGAGACAACGTATGACCAGACCTGTAACGCTATTCACCGGCCAATGGGCTGATCTCCCTTTTGAAACGATTGTCGAGAAGGCAAAATCGTTTGGCTACGACGGGGTGGAGATCGCCTGCTGGGGCGACCACTTCGACGTGGAGAGAGCGCTCAGCGACGACAGCTACGTGCGTGGACGGCGGGACATCCTCGAAAAGCACGGCATGAAGTGCTTTGCGATCAGCAACCACCTTGTCGGCCAGGCTGTGTGCGACCGGATTGACGAGCGGCACAAGGCGATCTTGCCGGCCCGCGTGTGGGGCAACGGCGTGCCGTCGGAAGTGAACCGCCGCGCCGCCGAGGAGATGGCCAACACCGCGCGCGCGGCGAAACTCTTCGGCGTCCAGGTGGTGAACGGCTTCACCGGCAGCAGCATCTGGCCGTACGTCTATTCTTTCCCGCCGGTCAGCCCGGCGATGATTGACGCCGGCTACGCCGAGTTCGCCGACCGCTGGAATCCGATCCTAGATGTATTCAAGGAGCACCAGGTTAAGTTCGCCCTAGAGGTGCACCCCACCGAGATCGCCTTCGACATCGTGAGCGCCGAGCGCGCGCTGCAAGCGCTCAATTACAGACCAGAATTTGGTTTCAACTACGACCCCTCGCACCTGGGATACCAAGGGGTGGATTACGTCGGGTTTATCCGCAAGTTCCGCGACCGCATCTTCCACGTGCACATGAAGGATGTGGCCTGGAGCAATGTGCCGACCCAGGCTGGCGTGTTCGGCGGGCACACGAACTTCGGCGATTCGCGCCGCTACTGGGACTTTCGCAGCGTCGGGCGCGGCAACATCAACTTCGACCTGATCATCCGCGCGCTCAACGAGATCGGCTACGAGGGGCCGCTTTCCGTGGAATGGGAGGACAGCGGCATGGATCGCGAGCACGGCGCGATGGAGAGCTGCGCCAATGTGCGGCGTTACGACTTCAAGCCCAGCGCCAGGGCATTCGACGCAGCATTTGAACGCAAAGCTTAACTGAGAGAGGAGCGAGCACCATGTCAGACGAAGTCGGATTCGTGACCATGGCCGGGCCGCGCGCCGAAGGGCAAGCCCCGACGATCGGCGTGGGCATGCTCGGCTATGCCTTCATGGGCAAGGCCCACAGCAACGCGCTGAAGAAGCTGCCTTACATGATGTATCCACCGGTCGCCATCCCGCGCCTGGTGGCGATCGCCGGCCGCAATAAGGAAGCCGTCGAGGAAGCGGCCAAGCGCTATGGCTACGAGAAGGCCTACACCGACTGGCGTCAACTCATTGACGACCCCGACGTGCAAGTGTTCGACAACGGCGGACCGAACAACGTCCACGCCGAGCCGAACATCGCCGCGGCCAAGGCCGGCAAACACATCATCAGCGAGAAACCGCTGGGGCGCAACGCCGAGGAATGCTGGGAGATGTGGCAAGCCGCCAAAAAAGCGGGCATCAAGCACATGGTGGCGTTTAACTACCGCTTTGTGCCCGCCGTGCGGCTGGCCAAAGAGTTAATAGAGCAGGGCAAACTTGGCCGCATCTACCACTTCCGCGCCTGCTATCTCCAGGAGTGGATCGCCGACGAGAACTTCCCGATGGTCTGGCGGCTGGACAAAAGCATCGCCGGCAGCGGCGCGCTCGGTGACCTTGGCTCGCACATCATTGACCTGGCGCGCTTCCTGATCGGTGAACCCAAGAGCGTGATGGCGTTGACCAAGACCTTCATCCCCGAGCGCAACGCCGACGGCAGGCGCGAAAAGGTCACCGTGGACGACGCCTTCGTGGCCGCCGTCGAATACGAGAACGGCGCGATCGGCACGCTGGAGGCCACGCGCTTCGCCCCTGGCCGCAAGAACTTCAACACGTTCGAGATCAACGCCGAGCGCGGTTCGGTCCGCTTCAACCTGGAGAACATGAACTATCTCGAGGTGTTCATGCGCGACCAGCCCAAGGAGATTCAGGGCTTCACTCAAGTGCTGGTGAGCGAGAGCTACCATCCGTTCTGGAAGCATTGGTGGCCGCAGGGGCACATCATCGGCTGGGAGCACACCTTCGTGCACGAGTTTCATCACTTCTTCACGGCCATCGTCAAAGGCGAAGAGGTGAAGCCATACGGCGCCGACTTTGAGGATGGCTACCGCAACGCCGTGATCTGCGACGCGATCTCCCGCAGCGCGCAGGAGCGCCGGCAGGTGGACGTGAAATACGCAACGTGAAGGGCGACCGGCGGCGGGCCGGTCTGACCGGCCGGCCCGCTGCGCCAAACCAGAGATGATGAGACGCTTGTTGTTGGCAGCAGCGATCGCCGTGTTTGGATTGACTCCATTGCTGGCCCATGCAGCGCCGCCCGCTGTGCGCGGCACGCCTGTGCGACAGGTGTTGGTCCTCGCCCCGCTGAACATCCGCACCGGCCCAGGGACGCACTTCCACGTGGTCGGCCGCTATCACCCCGGCCAGCAGGTCGCCGTCACCGGCATCAGCGACGATTACAACTGGTGGCGGGTGCGCTGCCCGCGCGGCGGGACGTGCTGGATCTCGGCCAAGCCAATCTACACGCTGCCGATCGCTTGGCAGTGAGGGTGCATTGATGAGCGGGCGACGGCTGTGCTGTCCGCCCGCCCTCATCGCTCAACAGTCGCCCAGTGCGCAGCCCGCAGGCGACTGCTCTCATTGACGAACGCACTCTCTACTCACGGGAGTGTTCCAATTCGGAATGAAAGGCTACGTCGTTGGGCACACGCGCTGATCATCCACAAGCGCATCGCTCATGTCATCGCTGCGAAGAAAGCCAAGAATCCGAGCAGATTGGTGATGCTTGGCGTATTGAGCGTACCAGACACCCCTACCCTGCCTCACCCTGTCATTCTGAGCGCTGGCGAAGCATCTGACCTCGCGGCGAACCAAGTTGTCGCAGGGTGGCCGAGGTAACCGGCTGGCAGATGCTGCTCAGCATGACAGCCCCCTTTCTTCCCACGCGTGCGGGGAATCAGAAGGGGGCTTCCCGCCGCAACATCTCATGATGGCGCGGCCATCACTTGGCCCAGGGAAAACAGCGGCTTCCCGGATGCTGACCGACTTACTCACACCAGCACATTTGCTGCTTCCCGGGGAGCGGGAGAATTGAGTAAGGAGGGTGTGGCTTTGCGGTGTTTTGGTCGGGCAGGAGTTCAGATGCTTCGCTCAGAATGACAGTCAGGCAGGTGTTGAATAGCGCCCGGCGTGCAAGACCAGTATGGCGAGCAAGCAGCCTACGCCCCCGTATCCTGAGGTTGTGAGTAGAATGTTAAGTGTTCATGATTAATTCTCCTGCGCCAGTTGCTCAGTGCGCCGGTCGTAGAGATGCTCTCTCCACCTTCGGCAACCGCCTCCTGACCTTAATAGCGCTTCTCGCGCTGATGCCAGTGCTGCTATTGGTGGTCGAGCTTCCTACGCGCATCATCTCGCTAAACTTCCTTGGCTCGCCGCTATCGATCACGCTAAGCGCAGATACGCTGTTAATCGTGTTTCTGCCGGCGCTGACCGTGGCCGGCGCAGATTGGATCCTTCGTGAACATCCCGAAGTGCAATCCGGCAGGATCGCGTTCCTCTTTCCCTTCTGGGTGACGCCCGGCCTGGTGGCCCTGGCCTTGGCGATCTTGCTCACGCGCCTGACCACCTGGGCAGGCTGGCTGGCAGCGCTGATTGGCGGCTCGGTCGCGCTCGGCATGCTGCTGCTGGCCATCTATCGCTCGCTTGCCCCTGAGATATCCCCGGAAGCGCCAGCGCGCGTAGTGGTCGCCGGCATGGGCTATGTGATCGCCTTCGCCTTGTTCACTTTGATCTACAGCACACGGGAGCGCAGCGCGATCACCGCGACGGCCACCTTTCTCGCGTCGGCAGCGCTGGCGATTGACTTGCTTGCCCCCCGCTCGCTCCGAGACCTGCGCCGAGCCGCTCCTTATGCCCTAATCGCGGGCTGGCTGACTGGTCAAGCGATCTGGGCGCTGAACTATTGCAACCTCTCCCAGTGGAGCGCCGGCACCTTGCTGCTGGTGATCTTCTACGCTGCCGTCGGCATCGCGCAACAGCATCTGCTGGGCAAGCTCACGCGCAGCGTGCTGATGGAGTTCGCCATCGTGTCGGTCATTGCGCTGCTCATCGCCTGGCGGCTGGCTGATGTTCGGTGAGAGCATCTATTGGAATTAAGGAAAAGGACACATGGCTACGGGCGTGCTCGTCATTGGGGCGGCCAACTTCGATATTAAGGGCCGCATGTTCCATCCGCCGGTGTTGATGTCGTCGAATGCCTCAGCGATGCGCACCAGCTTCGGTGGCGTCGCGCGCAATATTGCCGAGAACCTGGCCCGCCTGGGCATGCCGGTGACGCTGATTACCGCAGTGGGCGATGATTACGCCGGCGAGGATATCTTGGAAAGCGCTGCCGAAGTGGGCATTGACACATCGCGTGCGCTGATCGTGGAAGACGAAGTGACCGGCACCTATGTCGCTGCCCTGGATGAACGCGGGGATCTCTACCTGGGCCTAGATGACCTGCGCGTCCTACGCCACTTGACGCCAGAGTATCTACGCGCGCACAGAGAAGCCTTCCGGTCATGCGATCTGGTCGCCTTCGACATGAACCTGAGCGAGGCGGCAATGCACGAGATCATTCATCTGGCCCGCGAGTATCGCAAGCCGCTCTGCGTAGACCCCACGTCCACCGTGCTGGCCAGCCGGCTGCGGCCTTACCTCCCGCTCATCAACATCGTCACGCCTAACCTGGCCGAAGCGGAAGAACTGCTGCGCTGCGCGCCGATTCACTCCCCTGCCGAAGCGCTACAGGCGGCGCGCCAATTGGTGGCCGCCGGCGTGCAGATCGCTGTGATCACACAGGCGGAGCGCGGTGCTTGCTACGCTACAGCCGCCGAGAGCGGCCACTTCCCCGCGCTGCGGGTCAATATCGTGGACACTACCGGCGCAGGCGATGCGCTGACCGCCATGATCATCTTTGGTTACCTCAATAATTTGCCGATCAGCGACGCCCTCCAGCTCGGCGTGCGCGCCGCGGCGCTTACACTGCGCTCCACGGAGACCGTTGCGCCAGAGCTGAGCCTGGACCGGTTATACGGCCTGGGCGAAGATGTGTTGACCACCGACGACTAATCTCCCTGAACAATCTGCCCCTGCCTAGATACATGTCAAACTGGGTCGCGGTCCTGTTCTCTTTTCTCTACGTTTTTGCCGTGCTGGGCGTCGCCGAGGGCTTGCGCCGCGCCTTGCAGTTGCCGGTGGCGTTCACTCGCAAGGTGGTGCATATCGGCGTTGGCATGTGGGCCTGGGGCACCGCGGCGCTATTCACCGACAAGTGGTTTGCCAGCATCCCGCCGGCGGTCTTCATCGTGCTCAACTATGTCTCTTACCGGCGCAATCTGTTCACTGCCATGGAGTCGGCGGATAAGTCCAACTTGGGCACGGTGTACTTCCCGCTGGCGTTCCTGGTCATTATTCTGTTGTTCTTCGATCTCAGCAAAGGATTCATGGTGGCCGCGCTCATGCCCATGACGTGGGGTGATGCGTTCGCTGCCACCATCGGCAGGCGGTATGGGCGTCGGCACTATGTCATTTTAGGGGCGCGTTGCAGCGTGGAAGGATCGATCGCCATGTTGCTTTGCTCGCTGCTCAGCGTCTTCTTTACTCTGCTGGCCTTTGGCGCATCGCTCGACGCAGCGTTCTTGACCAGCCTGGTCTTGGCCTTTTTGGCCACACTGGCCGAGGCGATCAGCCCGTTTGGGTTAGATAACCTGTTGGTGCCAGCTTCAGGCGCGCTGGGCTATGCGCTGGTCGGCGGGTGGCTGGGCTGATGGGACTGCTTATTCACGATGCGACGCTGGTGAGCGCCGGCCAGGTGATCCCGCGTGGCTATGTGCTGATCCAGGGGACACAAATTGCAACGGTCGGCGCAGGATCGCCCAGCGACGACGCGCGCGCTGCGGCGCGCGAAGTGCTGGACGCAGCCGGCAAAGTCATCCTGCCCGGCCTGGTGAATGCCCACACTCACCTGGAACAGACGTTCATGCGCGGCTATAGCGCTGGCCGCCCGTTGCTGGACTGGTTGAAGGGCTGTATTTGGAAGTTACAGGCCGCGATGGACGTCGAGGATGTTCGCCTGGCGACTACGCTGGGCTTGGTGGAAGCGATCCGCGGTGGAGCGACGACTGTCATTGACCATCACAAGGTGCCGCTCTCGCGCCGACATACTGATGTGGTGCTTGAAGCGGCTCAGGCGTTAGGTGCACGGCTGGTGTTGGCGCGCGCCTGGGCGGATCGCGGCACATACGCCGAAGCGCCGGCGGACATCCTGGCCGACCTGGAGCGCCTGTTCGCTGAATGGCATGGCGCAGCCGAAGGGCGCATTCAAATTGCCAATGGCCCGCTCGTCCCGTGGCGCTGTTCGGCGGAGATGCTCCAGCGCACCAGCGCACTCGCACGACGATATGGGGCGCTCACCCACTGCCACGTCAGCGAAACCCAAGCCGAGGTCGCCATGACGCTGGAAGAGACGGGGCTGCGACCTGTGCTCTGGCTCGATCGACTGGGTGTGCTGGGGGCCGACTTCCAGCTTGTGCACGGCGTCTGGCTGAGCGACGAGGAAATCGCGCGCATCGCCGAACGCGGCGCAGCCGTAGTGCACTGCCCGGCAGCCAACATGATCTTGGGATCAGGGGTGGCGCCGATCCCGCATTTGCTCGCTGCCGGCGTTGAGCTGTTGCTGGGCAGCGATGGGCCGGCCAGCAACGACGGCCAGGATATGTTCGAGACAATGCGCTTGGCGACCTATTTGCAACGCGCCGTGATGCACGATGCCAGCCTCCTGCCGCCCCAAACTGTGCTTGCAATGGCCAGCAGCGCATCCCTGGCCGCCGGCGAGAAAGCCGACATCGTGCTGCTGGATTTTGACGCCGCGCACATTCAGCCGGTGGGCAACGTCCTGGCGTCCATCGTTTATAACGTCCGAGGGAGCGACGTGGATACGGTGATCATTGACGGCAGGTTGATCATGCGCCACAAGCGCATGGTTGGCCTGGATGAGATGGGATTGATCGCGGAGTGCCGTGCGCGGGCTGCGCACTTGGCACGACGAGCCGGCGTCGCTCAATTGCACCTGCCGTAGATGGCGGTGAGCTTGCGCAGGCGGGCCTGCGCTTCGTCTGTCAATTGATCCCAGGTGAACCGCCATTGCCAGTTGCCTTCGGCGCGGCCTGGGAAGTTCATCCGCGCCTCGCTGCCCAACCCCATCACGTCTTGGAGGGTGAGGATCACCGTGTCAGCGACGGACATCAGCAGTAAGCGGATGAGGTCCCAGTGAATCTGGCTGCCGTCGCTGCCTGTGTAATCTAAAACCCGCTGGCGCGTGACAGGGTCGAGCTTCTCGAACCACCCGATTGTGGTGTCGTTGTCATGCGTGCCGGCGTAGGCCACCGTGTTCCGCACATAGTTGTGCGGCAGAAACTCAGAAGAGGCATCTGCGACGAAGGCGAAGTGCAACACACGCATGCCGGGAAACCCAAAGGCATCACGCAGCGCTTTCACCTCCGGTGTAATAACGCCCAGGTCCTCGGCGATGATCGGCAGTTGTCCGAGCGCGTCCTGGATGGCCTGGAATAGCGCCTTGCCCGGACCCTTGACCCAGCGGCCGTTGACAGCAGTCGGCTCACTAGCCGGCACTTCCCAGTATGCCTCGAAGCCGCGGAAGTGGTCAATCCGCACGTAGTCGAACATCGCAAACGCTGCGCGGCAACGCGCGATCCACCAGCGATAGCCATCCTTCGCCATCACGTCCCAGCGGTAGATCGGATTCCCCCAGCGCTGGCCGGTGGGGCTAAAGTAATCAGGAGGCACGCCCGCTACGACTTCGGGATTGCCGCGCTGGTCGAGGCGAAACAGCTCGCGGTTCGCCCACACATCCGCGCTGTCGAACGCCACAAAAATCGGAATATCGCCGATCAGCCGGATGCCCTTCTCATTCGCGTAACGCTTAAGCGCATGCCACTGACGGAAGAACTGGAACTGGAAGTATTTCTGCTTCTGGATGACGTCGCTGAGTTGGCTCTTGGCGCGCGAGAGCGCGGTCGCCGTGCGGCGCGCCACATCATCTTGCCAGGCCGTCCACGCCTCGCCTTTATGAGCCGTCTTCAGAGCCATGAAGAGGGCGTAATCGTCCAGCCAGGCAGCGTTGTCCGCGCAAAACGACTCAAAGGCTTGGTGTTGCTCAGATGGGGCATACTGCAAGAAGTGAATATACGAGCGGTGAAGCAGGGCCTGTTTGTATTCGATCACATCGCCATACGCCACGCGATGCGGGGCAAACGGCGGGACATTGTTGAGGTCATCCGGCGACAGCGCATTCTCCTCAACTAGGCGATCGGGGCTGATCAAGAGCGGGTTGCCGGCGAAGGCGGAGAAACACTGATAAGGGGAATCCCCATAGCCGGTTGGGCCGAGGGGCAAGACCTGCCAGAGCTTCTGGCCCATTTCAACCAAGGCGTCTACGAAGCGGTAGGCATTTGCGCCCAGATCGCCAATCCCAAAACGACCGGGGAGTGAGGTGGGATGAAGCAGGATGCCGCTTGCTCGTTCCATGCCGTTGCGCGTGGAGCTATTGTATCTGGCTCACTCGCCGCGCCGGCATGTCTGTCATACAAAGCCCCGAGAAGTCACTCATGCCCAACCCTGCTGTCATGCTGAGCGCCGGCGAAGCATCTCAGCGGCTGTGTTGACGAGGGCCATGCCGGCCCGCAATGCCTCAGCCCGGCGCGGCCTTAGACCCTGCGCTGCGCTAGGGTGACAGGGTAGGGCAGAGCGCTGGTGACCCTCGTGCGCTCGATGCTGGTCGTGCCGAGCATATCCGTCCCAAATCATGAATGCACCCCATACACCCTACAGAGGTCGCCAGACATATAAAATCGCTTCGCCATGACATTGTGCCATGAGCCCCAGCACTGATGCCCGCCCATCCCTGCGCAGTGCGCTAGAGATCGCGCTCATCCTGGTCATCATTGTGCTTATCTACGATTTCTTCTTCATCTCGACCGGCGTAGCGGATGACAATATGAGCCCAACCCTGCGCGCCGGACAGCAGGTGTTGATCAGCCGGCTGCCCTACCGACTGGCCGAACCCCGCCGGGGCGACATCGTCGCTGCGTCCAGCGGGCAAAACCCTGCTGTGATCCGGTTGTATCGGGTCATCGGCCTGCCATATGAACGGGTGGTTATCCGCAGCGGTCAGGTGACCATCAACGGCCGGCTGCTTCATGAAGGCTATCTCCTCGAACCAGCTCAGCGCTCTATCCAGATCGGCATGGGTGACGGGGAGTATCGGATCGGCCCGAATACCTATCTGTTGCTTAACGACAATCGAGCCGATCGCAGCGACAGTCGGGCCTTTGGCTTGGTGCCCAGGGATGCGCTGGTCGGCCGTGCCTGGTTGATCTACTGGCCGCCTGAGAGCGTTGGGCTGATCAATCATCAGCGCCCAGTGCTGGGCGGGCCGTAAATACGTGAGCGCGTTCACCGCCATGGTACTGCGAGAGAAGAGCAGAGGCTGATGAGGATCGGTGAATGCTCCCTCTGCGCCTTGACGACTTACAATCTGAGCCATGGCGAAGACCTACCCCGACGTGCGCGATTCCATCCTGGAGACGATTGGCCGAACGCCGTTGGTGCGCTTGCGCAAGGTGACGCGCGGCGTGGCGCCCGACGTCCTGGCCAAAGTGGAATTCTTTAACCCTGGCGGGTCGGTGAAGGATCGCATCGGGCTTTCGATCATCGAAGAGGCCGAGCGGAGCGGCCGGCTAAAACCCGGCGGCACTATCGTCGAAGCCACCAGCGGCAACACCGGCGTTGGCCTGGCCATCGCTGCCGCCGTCAAGGGCTACAAGTGCATCTTCGTCATGCCCGACAAGATGAGCGACGAGAAGATCCGCACCCTGCGCGCCTTCGGGGCAAAGGTCGTCATTACGCCGACAGCGGTGGATAAAGATGATCCCCGCAGCTACTACAAAGTAGCGGAGCGCTTGGTGCGCGAGACGCCCAATGCCATCCTGGGCAATCAGTACCACAACCCCGCCAATCCGGCGATTCACTACGCCACCACCGGCCCTGAGATATGGGAGCAGACCGGCGGGCAGATCGACGTTTTTGTCGCCGGCATGGGCACCGGCGGCACGATCACCGGCGTAGCGCGCTATCTGCGGGAACGCAAACCAGACGTCAAAATCGTCGGCGTAGACGTGGTCGGTTCGCTGCTCTTCGATACATGGCGCAACGGGCGCGTGCCAGAGAACCCTATCCTCAAAACTTATAAGCTCGAAGGCATCGGCGAGGACTTCATCCCCAGCACGTTGGATTTAAGCCTGTGTGACCTCGTGGTGCAGGTCAGCGACCGCGAATCGTTCCTGATGGCCCGCCGCATTGTGCGCGAAGAAGGCATCTTCGTGGGCGGCTCTTGCGGAGCCGCCGTCGCCGGCGCGCTCAAGGCCATCCCTCAGCTCAACCTGACTGCCGAACACACCGTGGTGGTGGTGTTGCCCGATAGCGGCTCGCGTTATCTCACAAAGTTCTTCGACGACAACTGGATGCGAGAGAACGGCTTCTTGAACACCGACTGGTCTCAGGGCACGGTGGGCGACTTTATCCAGGCCAGCCCGCTTCGGCCGGTTGTCACCGCGACATCGGAAGAAACGCTGGGGGCCGTGATCAAGCGCATGAAACAGCACGATTTCTCCCAACTGCCCGTCGTGGATAACGAGGGGGTGCTGCAGGGCATGGTGAGCGAGAGCGACATCCTCAGCTACATGCTGGATAACCCCCGCGCCGCTATTGACACCACGACGATTGCTCCGTTGGTGCGCGAGGCCGCGACGGTGGACGAGAGCACGCCGCTTAACACGCTCAGCGACATTTTGCAAAAGGCCAAAGCGGCTGTGTTGGTGGATGAGCGTCATCACGTGCACGGCGTGATCACCATGATGGACGTGATTGACTTCCTGGCCGCGTGAACATGGCTCGCTGGGGACAACGCTTTCTGGTGCTCTTTGCTGCCTGGCTAATCACCAGCCTGTGTTTTGGCAGCGCCTTTGCGCGGTCTCCGCAATCAGGACAGGACTTGTTTATCCTGCGGGTGATCGCCCCTACGCCGGCGGCTATCGCGCAGCTCACCGACGGGCGCTATGACCTGCTAGAGGCCCGCCAGGGCGATGCCCTGTTCGTGTTGGGCGATCAAACCGTCCTCCGATCGCTGCGGGCAGAGGGATTCGAGGTCTCAGTGTACGCCCGCTTGCCCGAGCGCCGAGAAAGTTTCGCGCCGTTTACCTACTTCGGCGGCTATCGCACGGTGGCCGAACACTACGCCCACCTGGATGCAGTCGCCGCTATGCATCCTGAGCTGGCCACGGTCGTGGATTACGGAGATTCGTGGCGAAAGGTGAATAACCGGCCCAACGGCCATGACCTGCTGGCCATCTGCATCACCAAGCGACGCCCAAACGATTGCCAGCTCACCCCCAACACCGACAAGCCGCGCCTCTTGTTGATCGCAGCGATCCACGCCCGCGAGCTGAGCACCAGCGAGATGGCCTGGCGTTGGATAGATGAGCTGGTGAGTCAATACGGACAACACCCTGATATCACCTGGCTGCTGGACTATCACGAGATGTGGGTGATCCCGGTGGCTAACCCGGACGGGAGACACCTGGTGGAACAGGGCGGCAGCGCGCCGTACCTCCAGCGAAAGAACATGAACGACTCTGCCGGGACGTGTTTGCCGCCAGGCCATCCCAGCTATGCCTCCTCTCAGCCTGGTGTTGACCTGAACCGCAACGCTTCGTTTAAGTGGGCGGGCGCCGGCAGCAGCAGTGCACCTTGCAACCAGACATATCGCGGCGCGACAGCAGCCTCAGAGCCGGAGCAGAGCGCGCTTGAGGTGCTGATGGCGCAGTTGTTCCACGACGCCCGCGGCCCGCTGGACGGCGACGCTGCGCCGATCACCACCACCGGTGCGATGCTCACGTTGCATTCGTTCAGTGACCTCATCTTGTTGCCCTGGGGCTGGACGAACTGTGGCGGGCCTTGCCCGCCCAGCCAGCGCGCGCCGAACGACGCCGGCCTGCGCGCGTTCGCCTTTCGCATGAGCTATTACAACAGTTACGCCGTCGGCCAAGCCTCGGAACTGCTCTATCCAGCCAGCGGCACCACCGATGATTGGGCCTACGGCGCGCTCGGTGTGCCCAGCTTTACCTTTGAGATCGGCCCGGTCAACGGAACGTGCGGCTTTTTCACACCGGCTTATAACTGTCAAGATGACCTCTTTTGGCCGCTCAACCGACCGGCCTTCCTCTACGCGGCCAAAGTCGCCCGCCGGCCTTATCAGCTCGTCCACGGGCCAACCACGTTCACGGTCACGCTGAGCAGCCCCGCCGTGCTGTCCGGTCAACCGGTGACGCTTACGGCGCTGATTCGCGACGACGCTTATGGATCGGCGGCGAACAGCGTCGGGCGCCCTGCGACATATAGCATTGTTGCTGCCGAGGCCTATGTGCGCCTTCCGGATTGGGCCGGCGGCACAGCCATACCGATGACAGCCCAGGATGGCGCGTTCGACAGCCCGGTCGAAACCGCTACGGCTGTGATAAACACCAGCGGACTGAGCGCCGGGCGATATCTGATCTTCGTCCGCGGACAGAACGCCGCCGGTCATTGGGGGCCGGTCACGGCGCAATGGCTGACAGTGCTCGGCGAGTGGTATTTCCCGGTTGTCCGTCGCTGATGCGTAGCCAGGGGCACGGTTGCTTGCTGCGGCGTCGCGGTTGGCTGGTGTTGATCGCGGCTGCCGGCGTTTATCTCGCGTTCGCGCTGACCAACCTCAACGTGCCAGGCCCAAACTATGACGAGGTGGCCGACGCCATCCCTGCGCTAGAGCTGCTGCGCGGCGAAGCGCCGGCCAGTGCGCTCAAGCAAGTCGTCGTGTTCGGCCAACCCCTGCCGCTGATGATGTCGCACTATATCGGCCCGACCTCGACATACATCAGCTTGCTGGGCTTCCTGCTCTTTGGCCCGTCCATCGAATCGCTCCGGCTGACCCAAACGCTCCTCGGCCTGGTCACGATGTTCTTGCTATGGCAGCTTGCGCGCACATGGTTTGATGACCAAACGGCGAGTCTGGCTGCTCTGCTGGCGGCCACTGCGCCGGTATTCATCTGGTGGCATCGCGCCGGCATCTTCTTTGCCTCGCCGATGTTACCGCTCTCGCTGGGCATGTTGCTCGCGCTAACCCACTGGTGGCGCAGTCGTCACGGCGCTGCGCTGATCGCGGCGTGCTTTCTGTTCGGCCTCGGATGCACAACCAAGTTGCTGTTCGCCTGGTGGCTGATCCCGCTGGGGATCACCGCGCTGTTTGGCCTCGGCATCGGGAGAATCCGTGCGCGGCTTCCCGGTCGGCTGACCTTCGCCTTGGCTGGCGTGGCCTGCCTGGCCGGCCTCTCCCCGCTGCTGGTGCACAACATCCCTAACCTGGACACGCTGAGCTTCATTGCCCAGAACCTCATCCGCTCACAGCTCTACGGCCACAACAACTTGGACTTCTTTAACAACTTGCGCTTCCAAGCCGAGCAGTTCTTCCGCTTGATGGGTGGCGACACGCTGGAGTTCAACGCGCCGGCTGCGCTGCCGCTGGCCGGTTTCGCCTTTGTGGCGAGCGCGGGCCATGTGATGGCGTCGCTTAAGCAAACCGATGTCAATGCTCGCCTGCCCCGGCTGTTTGCTGTTGTGAGCGTATTGACAATCATTCCCCTGGCGACGTTTAGCGTCTCGTCCATCGGCGGTCGCCATCTCTTCATCTTGCTGCCCATTGCGGTCATCCTGATCGCTTGCGCGCTGGTGGACAATATGCGCCGATTGTCCGGCCGGCCGGTTCGCCACCTCCCGCTTGGGCTTTTGGGCGCGCTCGTGCTCAACAACCTGGTGGCCAACTTCGCGATCTGGCAGTTCTTCGCGCAAAGCGGCGGGCGAGGGCTATGGTCCGACGCCATCAATCGCACTGCCGAGGTGTTGGCGACAACCTTTGCTGGCCGGCCAATCGTCGCCATGGACTGGGGTTTTGAGCGCAGCGTTGCGCTGCTGACGAAGGGACAGGTGCGGCTTCGAGAGGCTTACGAATACACGCAATCGCCATCAGCGCGCTTCGCCGAACTTAGCGCAGTGCTGCTGCGCGAACCAGCACATGTGTATCTCTTTCACGCGCCGCAGGTCACTGCCTTTAGCGGCCATTGGCCGGTCTTCCAGCGCGCAGCCCTGACAATGCGCCGCGAACTTGTGCAGACGCACGTCATCGTCGAACGGGACGGCACACCGCATACGCTGATCTACGAAGCGCGGCCGATGCCGAGACTGTTCGATCAGCCGGCCTTGCGCAACCCGCGCCATGCGTGGGTCGGCGACGGTCTGGAATTGCTGGGCGGCGACGTAAGTTATGATCCCACCTCGCGCGAAGTATCCGTGGTGCTCTACTGGCGTGCGCACAGCGACTCATTGCCCGACGACACGGTGCTGGTTCACATCGTGAACCAAGCCACAGGTGAAGTTGTGGCCATCGGTGATGCACAGCCATTCTATGGCCACTATCCATTCTCGGGGTGGCGAGCCGGCGAGGTGGTAGCTACCCCCTACTGGGTGGTGCTGCCGGCTGACCTGCCGGCTGGGGTCTATCAGGTGCGCGTTGGCGTGTATGACGCGCAAACCGGCCAGCGGCACAGGATTGCTGATCCCAAGAATGACGCAGCCGGCGATAGCTTGATGCTCCAGACGTTCGCGCTGCCCTGATCATGAACCAACGCAGAGACTTCTGGCTCGTTGTCATTCTCACCCTGCTGGCTTTTCTCCTGCGGCTGCTCGACTTGGATGCCCGCAGCTTATGGCTGGACGAAAGTTTTACGCTATTTCGTTTGTATGGCAACTGGGAATACATATTTAATAATACTGTTATTCGACAAGGTATAATATACACTGTTGATATAAATCCGCCGTTTTACTTTGCTTTGCTTAAGGCATGGGGGGAACTTGTCGGTCAAAGCACCTTTGTCCTTCGCTTCTTCTCGGCGATCTTCACCGTCCTAGTCGTGCCCGCGAGCTACGTCTTGGGGTATCGTCTTTTGGCGCGGAGGGAGATTGGCCTGGTCAGCGCTGGGCTGGCCTTGCTTAATCCTTCATATCAATGGTATACCAGTGAGTTAAGAAATTATTCTTTATTACTATTCTTGAGTTTAATAACCTCTTATATTTTTCTGATATATTCGCAAAAAAATAGATTATTGTATATAGTATTGTGGATCCTATTCGCGTTTATTACTATTTTTACCCATTATTCTGCTATAAGTCTATTGCTTGCACAAGCTATTTTGCTTGCATTAATCACAAGCTTAAAAAGTTATAAAACAAAGATTAAAGAATTTGTACATATATTAATAGCAATTTGTGTCTTACTATTCATTTTGATGCTCTCTGCACCGTTATGGACGCCGACACAGGAGCGTGCGCTACAGCTCGTGCTGGCCGTGTTGACGACGCCGACCGGACAGGGGGTGTCCTTGATCAGTTGGCTTGCTGAGATTGTTAGCGCATTCGCATTTGGTTTCAACGCCGGCGATCCCACTGGTCCAAACGGTATTGTCACGATACTCATTAGTATTCTTGTCATAATAGGCTTAAATACAAATCTACATAATCGAGAGAAGATATTCTTATACACATTCATATTTATACCGATTCTGTTCTGGTTCGGATTGTCTTTCTTTATAGAAAATAATCCGAGTTCCAGATATGTTATCTTCATATTTCCCTTTCTAAGTATATGTCAAGCAAACGCCCTCTCATCGCTTAGGGCGATGCTTTGGAGATGGCCAGCAGTTAGCTGGGTGCTTAGAACCATAAGCGCTATCCTCGTGTTTGGCAGCGCCGCCTTCGGCACAGCCATGACTTTTGTGCGCACTCCAACCTGGCAAGATGATTGGCGCGCCTTCACCAACCATATACGTCAACACTGGCGCCCTGGTGATGTGCTAGTGATTAATCTCTATACACCAGAGCAGGTGCTAGATACTTACCTACGCGACCTCCCCATTGATGTTGTCCCTATACAGCAGTGGTTGCGAGTGCCGCCAGAAGAAATACGCCGCGTCATCAGCGCGCGCTACCAACGCATCTGGTATGCGAATACTGGCGGTGATGGAGGGCTCCACAATCTGGAAGCACAGGCCTTATTTAGCCCATACCTTCTGCGCAGCAGGATACCCTTTCCAGCCCGCACGAATGTCATCGAGCTTCTAGAGTATGAGCTAGGACCTTTTGTGAGCGAGCGCCTGCCGGCCCAAGCGCTCGAAATACCCGACAGGCAGGTCGGCCAGACTCATATCGCCGGCTATGAGATCGCAGTCGGCAATCCTTACCATCCTCACCCTAATTTCTGGCTGAGCTTGTATTGGCGACGCGGAGGAGAAGCCGAAGACCTTTCGCGCCACACGGTTGCGCTCCGTCTATACGACGCCCAGACCAACTGGTGGGATTGGTCAATCTCAGCAGATCTGCTGCCCTCGCCGGCAGACTGGGAGCAGGGCAAGATATACCGAACCCGCCATCTGATCCCCTTGCCGCTCGGCCTGCCGCTCCAGTCCTTTCAAATGGAGCTCCGCCTGTTGACCGGCCCCAAGGGCGAGGCCGCGCAAGTTGCCAGGGTGGAAATAGACGAGCGCAGCACGCGCTGTTGCCTGCGCATTACGCAGTGGCCGGTGCAACAAGAGGGCGACCGTCATCAGCTCACAGATACTGCGCTGTTCGCCGAATATCCACATGTGCGATGGCCAAATCAGCCATTGCCAGTTGTGCTCACCTGGTATCCTGCTCGATCAAACCTCCCTGCTTGGCAGACCCACCTAAAGGTCGAGGGCTTATTAGGTGGCGTGGTGGCTTCTCTCGAGCGAACGGCAGGGGGAGCATCGTTCCCGGTCACGACCTGGCTGGTTGGTGAGCCGACGCGCGACCCATACACGCTGATGCTCCCGCCCGCGCTCCAGCCAGGCATATACCGGCTGTCCCTCGAACGCTGGCGAGAGAGTCGAAAAGTGGATGGTGTGTTGCTGGGCCTATTGCGCGTCGAGGACTACCCGCACGTGCCGGTTGCTGATCGAATCCAATATCGTGCAAATGGGCGCGTGGGCGAATTAGCGTTACTCGGCTACAGCGTAAACGGCCAACCGGCGCGCGGCAAGGTGAGCGACGTCATCACCCATTGGCGCGTAGCCGAGAGGCCAGCACGCGATGGTGTGATCTTCCTGCACATGCTTGATGCTCAGGGCAAGCTGATCTCCCAGGATGACAACCCACCTATTGTTGATGGCCTGGTGCGCAGCACAACCACCTATCGCCCAGGGGAAGGCATCAACCAACTGCATCGCCTGGAGATCCCCGCAGGCCTGCCTCCTGGGCAATATCAGCTCTATGCCGGCGTGTACGACCGCCAAAGCGTGGTGCGCTGGCCGGCCCAACAAGATGGCCGGCCGGCAAAAGATGATTTGGTCTTCCTGGGAACGATAACCATTGAGTGATTCTCCCACTAGGACATGCGTCGCAACGCGTGGCTGGAAGGGTGGCTCATGAGCCTGCTTTTGCTCGGCGGGCTGGCCATTCGCATTTACCATCTGGGCTTTCCCGAACTGGCCGGCGATGAGGGCTTTAGCTACGTCTTCGTCCAACGCTCCTATCTCGCGCTCATCACCGACACTTTAGCGATGGGTGAGCCGCACCCATTAGGCAGCTATTTCATCTTCAAGGCTTGGAGTGACTTGGCAGGGATAAGCGAGTTCGCGCTGCGCTTCCCCAGCGCCTGGTTTGGTGTCCTGTCAATCGGGCTGACGTATCGCCTGGGGCGTGAACTCAAGCTCGGCCCCGCTGTTTGCTTGGGTGCCGCCGCGCTGATGGCCTTCAGCCCGTTTGCTAGCTCGTATAGCCGCGAGATGCGCATGTATAGCATGTTGCTCGCCTTGACGATAGCCAGCACGCTGCTGGCATGGGTCTTATTCCGGCGCCACTCGTGGCGCACCGTGGTTGCCTATGTCATGGTGAGTTGGCTAGCCTTGAACGTGCACTACTACGCCGGCTTCGTCCTTCTCGCTCAGAACCTCTTCGTCTTCGGTCGTGCGCTCCTTTGGCGCGCCGAGCGCTTGCTGCGCACATGGCTCGTCGCTCAATGCAGCCTGCTCATCGCCAGCCTGCCGTGGCTCATCGCCGCCTTCGGCATCGCAACCGGCTACAGTGGCGTCGTAGATTACAGCCCGGACCTGTTGAGCGCCCTGTTCGTTTATCTGGGTTCGTTTCTGGTCGGGCAGCACTTTCCGGTCGTAGAAACAATCCCAGCACTCGTATGGCTCTGTTTAGCGCTGCTTGCCATTGGCTTGGTCACGCTTGGGCTGAGCGGGAGGGATAAGCGGATCGCGGGCGTGCTGTTGGCGATCTACTTGTTCGTGCCGCTCTTGCTGGCCTGGGCTAACGGCCTGAATCGGCCAGTCTTCTCACAGCGCTATGCAATCGCCGCGCTTAGCCCACTGTATTTAATCGTGGCTGAGGCAGCCTGGGGGCGTCTTCGCCTTCATGGTTTGCCAGGTGCGCTGCTCGGTTGGGGGCGAGCCGGGGCGGGCCTGCTGATTCTCGCGGCCACAATCGCTGGCCTCCAAGGCTATCTGCGCTCCGATAAGGTAGATGGCCACCCGCATATTTGGCGCAGGTTTATTGATGTCATCAACCGTTACGCTGAATCGCTGCCGGCAAGCGATGTGCGCGTGGCTTTGAACTTCCCCGACCCGGTTTTCACCTACTATCATCGTCGTTACTTGCCCAATGGTCCCAGCTTTACCACTTTGCCACCGCGCGTCCAAGACATTGAAGGTGCGAGGGCGATCGCACATGAGTGGCGAGCGCAGGGTGCAGAGCGCGCCTTGCTCCAAATAGTGGACGGTTTTTGGGATGGGCGCGGGATAGCTGCTGCTGGATTAGCCAGCGAGTTTGCATACATGGGGGAGACCTATACCGGCCAATGGATCGTCAAGATCTTCGGTCGTCCCGGTCCGGGAGACATGAAGCCGTTCAACGTGCAATTCGTCAACGGCCCCCGCCTCCGTGCTGCTTATGCGCGCGCCGACGTGAGAAATAAGCTGTTGGAGGTTTACTTTAGCTGGGACGCCGATGGGTCGCACGGCAGCGAGAAATTCTTCATCCACGTCAGCGAGGCAGGAAATCCCTTTGCGCTGATCGGCCAACGTGACGAGCCGCTGGCGTCAAACTTGCCGCCAGCGATTCAGGTAGACGGCTTGACCGTTTACGGTTACGGCGTGCCTTTACAGGAGTCGCTGCCCGCCGGCCAATATCACGTCCGCGTTGGGTTATATGACCCGGAACAGCCGGGCATGCCGCGCCTGTTGACCAGCGATGGGCAAGACGCAATTGTGGTCGCGTCATTTACGGTTGAGTGAAGCGACGACAAACCTGCTCGGCAGCGCGACTGCATTTGCGACGGCAATCTGCGCGGTATGCACAAAGGCGCGCTCGCCGGTGAGTTCATCGTCATAAACGCATAGTATTCACTCGGCGAGCGTTGCCAGCAATGGTAGAGATTGGATGCGCGTTCTTCCTTTAGGGATGTATATTTTGGCTGACCCCAGATTCATGTTATTGCTCCGCATCTCCCAGTCGTGCAGGCTACAGCGAGAGCAGTTCATCATGCTTTTGCTCTTGCTGCTTAGTCTAGCTATCCGCGTTTATCACCTAGGCTTCTCTGAGCTCATCGGCGACGAGGGATTTAGCTATCTCCTCACTCGTGACTCGTATGCCCAGATCGCCGCAAGAGTTGTAGCCATGGGTGAGCCACATCCACTGGGCAGCTATTTCATCTTTAAGGCCTGGAGCGACATCGCTGGGATAAGCGAATTCGCTTTGCGCTTTCCCAGTGCGTGGTTCGGCGTCGTAGCGGTTGGGCTGATCTACCGCCTAGGTCATGAACTTGGGTTAGGCGGTGCCGTGAGCATTGCCGCTGCTTTATTCATGTCCTTAAGCCCTTTCGGCGTTCTGTTCAGCCGCGAGATGCGCATGTATAGCATGCTGCTCGCCTTGACAATCGCAAGTACGCTCCTGGCGTGGATCTTGCTGCGGCGCTGCACATGGCGCGTTGCAGCGATCTATGTGTTAGTGAGTTGGCTGGCCTTGAACGTTCACTATTACGCCGGCTTCGTGCTGCTGGCGCAGAATCTGTTTGTCTTCGTCAGCGCGCTTTTTCAACCCGCCAGGCGTATGTCACGCATGCTCGTGAGATGGGTCGTCGCTCAGCTCGGCGTGATCATCGCTAGCCTGCCATGGCTGATCGCAGCGCTGAGCATTGCGACGGGCTACACTGGCAATCTTGGACGTAGTCCTGACCTGCTCACCGCATTCTCAACCTACGTCAACTCATTCGTGGGCGGACAATACTTCCCTTGGTCGGAGGCTGCACCGTGGATAGTCTGGTTGTCCTCAATACTCATAGTCGTCGGCCTTTCTAAGCTTTGGATGGGCGGCGCTGACAGCCGACTCGCCAGCAGCCTATTGGTTATCTACTTATTCGTGCCACTCCTGCTGGCCTGGGCCAACGGGCTGAACCGACAGGTTTTCTCTCCGCGCTATGCGATTGCGGCGCTCGGCCCGCTATATCTGATAGTAGCCGAAGCTGCTTGGGGGCACATGAGTCTCCGCGGGCCAATTGCTGCGCTGATTGGAGCAGGACGCGCAGGCGCAGGTTTGCTTCTCGTGGCGGCTGCGCTCGCCGGCCTCCAAGGCTACTTACAGTCTGACCGAGCCAGCGGTGACCTGCATACTTGGCGCAAGTTTATTCATACCATCACTCACTATGTCGGCGTATTGCCGCCGAGCAGCGTGCGTGTTGCGCTGAACTTTCCTGATCCTGTCTTCGTGTATTACCACCATCGCTATCTACCACAAGAAGTTGGGTTTACCACGCTGCCGCCCTTGCGCCCTCGGGACATCGAGGGAGCGCGCATGGCAGTGCAAGAGTGGCGAGAACAGGGTGTTGCGCGCGTGTTGCTCCAAGTTGTAGATAGCTTCTGGGATGGACAGGGCATAGCGACTGACGCCCTGGCTAGCGAGTTTGCCTACCTGGGGGAGATCTACACCGGACGATGGGATGTCAAAATCTACGGCCGACCTGGTCCGGGCGATCTACAACCGCTGAACGTGCGATTTGTCAACGGAACGATACTGAGGGCAGCGTATGCGCGCGTTGACCTGCCGGCGCGATTAGCGGAGGTGTACTTTAGCTGGGACAACAGCAAAGCAACACTGCGCGGGAGTGAGAAGTTCTTCGTCCACGTGAGTAAAGTAGATGATCCGTTCGCGCTGATCGGACAACGCGACGAACCGCTCGCATCGAATCTGCCCCCAGCAATACAAGTGGGCGAGCTAACAATCCATGGATACGGCATCCGCTTAAGCGAAGCGCTGCCGCACGGCAGATATTACGTCCGCGTTGGGCTGTATTACCCTGACACGCCGGACATGCCGCGCTTGCTCACGACCGATAGCCGCGATTTCCTCGTGCTTGCGTCTTTCTCTGTAGGGGAGTAACGCACCTTCCCGATACAGGCTTAGCTTATCGGTAGCTACTCTCCAACAGAGATAACCTTGAGTTTGCTGGGCAGCGCGACTGCATTTGCGACGGCGATTTGCGCAGTATGTACAAAAGCGCGCTCGCCGGTGTGTTCGTCGTATAGCCCAACCAGCTTGTAATATTCGCCCGGCTGAGCGTCGGGGTCAACCGTAAAGAAGTGGCGGTCATGAATAGTCTGGCCCGGCTGCCAGCATGTGGTGGGCAGCGTCCAGTTCGCGGGCCGGCCGTCTTGATTAACGATCCGACGACGGTCATCAAGCGCATCGGCGACGTGAAAGAACACCTTGCGCGCCCGCGGAAGAAAGGTCTCTCCCTCATGTCGCCAGTAAAGGTCTATCGTCCCTGATTCGCCGGGTCGGAAGGTCTGTTTGATCACGTAACCCAGCAATCGAATCTCCCCGTTCGGTTCAAAGCGAATTTCAGTGGAGACCAAATTCGCCGGCAACGTTGGTCTGGGCACAGTGATTGGATCAGCGCCGTAGCCAATGACGCGCAACAGGCCGATATGTGCGGCTGCTTGGGCCGTCAGCATGCCGATAACAAAACTAAGCTGGGCAAAGCGAATGGCACCTTCTTGGCGAGTCAACCAGAGGCTGCCCAGCGCCACGATCACCGGCGCGAAGTACATCCACACGCGACCGGTCTCTCCCCGTGCGACATGCAGCAGCGACTGAGCAGCAAGCGTGGCGACCCAGGCAAAGGTGAGTGCCGGCGCGCGCTGCCAGGTCAGGCATGTTGCGATCATCGCCAGCGGCAAGCCGGCAAAGGTGAAGATATCCCACGGATGCCAGAGCACGAACGGCCAATAGTCCCGTTCAAGTGCTAAGTGCAGGCGCATGGCTGTCTCGTAGCTGCCCCGCAAGTCGAAGCCAGCGAGGAGCACCAGGGCCGCCCAAGGCCCGGCCAGCCCGATGAAGGCGAGCACACCCTGCGCCAGGCGGACCGGCCACAGTCGGAGCTGCTCCAGCGCCCAGATGCGCGCCAAGGCATATAACCCGCCGATCATTGCGATCGGCAGATTGCCGAAGCTCATCAGTGTCCCCAGGAACAGCACCAAGCCGGCGAAGAAAGCCGCTGCGAATCCGCGTGGGCGCACAGGCGCTGCGAGCGTGGCTTCTACAAGTATCAGGGTGGCCAAAGTGAACAGGCCAAAGCTACGGTCCCACTGCGAGGCCCACATCAACGCGCCAGGGATCAGCGGGTATAGCAGCGCTGCCATTGCAGCAGCGCGATCGCCGGCGAGGCGCTGGACGAAGACGAAGAGCAGAATGGGCACACTCCATGCTGCGATGGTCTCGATCAGGATGCCGAATAAGCCGGCGGCTAATTGGACGGCGTCCAGCTCACCTGGGCGCAGGTCGAAGCAGGCCAGCGGGCGCAGCGTCGGCTCCAGCGCTGCCGCCAGCTCGGGAAAGGGGCGCAAGAGTTGCACGCCCAACCAGAAGATCATCGGCAGACCGGGCGGATGGCGCTCGGCATGGACGTTGTAGCTCTCCATTTCCTGCGAGAATCGCGCCAGCCATCCCCATAGATCATCCACACGCACGCCGACGGTGAAGTAGCCCCCCGTGAAGTCGCTATATTGCCGAAAGGCCAACCCGCGCAGTGGAAAGGGTTCGACGATGTGCGTAGCAGCCGTCTGCAATACCACGCCGGCGACGAAGACATACCCTAAGAGTCCACAGATCTGTTTGCTAGAGAGCGTCGCCGGAAGGCGCGCCAGCACCGCGAGCGCGATGACCCCATGCGCGACCAAGCCCAGGGCCAACAACACCATCGGCAGCGCCGGCGGCACTGCGCGTTCCCATAGCACCAGCGTCCGCGAAGGGTCAAACAAGAGCGCTGCGATGTAGACCACCGTCGGCAGGCCGATCACCAACATCTGGCCGCCGAATTGCGCCCCGAAATTGCTCACGCGCAGGCGGTTCATCCTCGACTGATTTGGCCGGCGCAAATTTCGCGCACGATCAAGAGCACAATCGCGAGCGCAGTCGTCGCGCTAATGGCCAAGCCGATGTAAAAGTCGGTTGGCCGGTAGCTCAGCTCTACGCTGACTGGCCCAGCGGGGATAGGCACGCCCAGCAGCGCGCCGTAGATCGGCAATGGCGCGACCTCCCAGCCGTTGACCAATGCGACCCAGTTGCGATGATAGGCCTGGCTGAGCGCCAGCAGCGCCGGCCGCTCAGCATACGCTGCGACCTTGATATAACCCGGCGACTTGCCCTCGACCGCGGCGTTGCCCGAGGCGCTGCGGTCAAGCAATTCCTTCGGCGGGTCAATCACGATGGCTTCCACGAATGGGTCGAACTCCGGACGACGCATGTAGGCGTAGAGGTCATCCTCAGCGCGGACCGGGACAAGCCGTCGCGGTATCCAGGCGCCATTGAACTCTTGAGGCTCCCAGTCTAGGCGATATGTGCTGGCCGGCTGGCCTTCGAATGTGTCGCGCGCAAGCAAAAACCAGGGGATCATGATGCCCTCCGGCGTCTCCATCGCCCCACGCCAGGTCACGGCGTAGCGCACGTTGAGCAACTTCACCATCACGGCCTCGGGCGTGCGATCTAGGAATGTCTTGTAGGCGCGCATGACAATCGGTGAGCCGCCACTCACTTCGTTTAAGCCGGCCACGCATGCGCCGTTGAGGGGCAATCCGTAGTGATTGTATATGCGCCCGTAACTGTTTATGCGTTGCGTTTCAATAATCGGTTTGGTCAAAGGACTCGGTGGCAGAGGCTCTGCCAGCTTTTGTGTCGCAGTATAGCGATTAGATGTAAATAACTCAAAGGCCATGAGCGCCAACAGCACACCGCCCCACGCCCAGCGCGGCCAACGTTGCAACTGCGTGCGCCAGAGCAACAGGCCGGATGTCCCCACCAGTGCGATAACGACCATGGCGAGCCGGTTAGCGGCAGGCGTGAGCGCGGACCGGCCCGGCTCCGTAAGTGCCTGTTGTGAGATTAAAATTATGATAAGAATAAGCAATACGATTATTCCCCCAATGCTCAGAATACTGGCTGCTCGCTTTAGCTGTTCTTGTGCCGGCTGGCGAATCGGGCGCATGAGCAACGACGTGCCGTAGGCGGCCAGCGTGCTCAGCGCAAAGCTGACCGCCATCGCATGGCGTTCCTGGGAGCGAAACTGGCGATAGCCAGGGAGCGTGAGGTAAGCCAAATCAAAACCAATCGCATTCGCCCCAAAGCTCAGCGCCAGCGCTGCGATGCCGACACATAGCCACAGCCCCGTGTCGGCCAAGCGTCGGCGACCGGCCAGTAACGCAACCCCGACAAACGTGAGGGCAACGACGCCGACGTAAATGGGTTGCCAGGTGTTGAATACACCGGTCAGCACGAGTAGCGCAATATCGAGCAATAAGAAGCCATTGCCAGCTTCGGCATAAGACAGCGCCGGACGATTAGATTCCAACATGAACAGCAGCGTAGGGATGAGCTGCGCTGCGCTCAGGCCGGCTGCCAAACTGCCTGCCGTCATGCCCCTGAGCAGCGCGCCGCGCCACAGGGCCGCCGGCGGCTCTGCGGCGCGATGTGCCCGCCAAAACCAGAAGGCGAATGCGATTGCCACTACATAGACGACGTAAAGCATGGTCTGTGGATGGCCGGCAGTGAAAGCGAAGCCAGCCAGGACCGCCAGCCCACCCGCCGCCGGCAACCAACGCTTAGCCGTAGCCAGCCAATGCGCGACTGGGAGCATCCAGGGCAGCCAGCTCGCCGTTTGCAAAATGCCGGTCTGGAGCATGGGGTAGCCGGTCATATAGCCGCCAAACGCATAAGCCAGCGCGCCGGCCAGCGCGGCAATAGGATGCAAGCTCGGGCGGCCCGCCGGCGCGCTCAGAAAGACATACATGCCAAGCGCTGCCCACAACACGTGGAGCATCACCTCCCACTCCAGCGCGCGCAGCGGGTATTCAGGCCAGCCCAGCGCTCGGCCCAACAGCATCAGCGCCAGCACAGGGGGATACAACACCTGAGACTGCGGATCGGCCTGGAAGGGATAGCCGCTATACAGGCATTCCTCGATCACAGGGAAGCGCCCGGCGAGGAACTGGCGATAGGCCATCCGCCGATAGGCGAGGAACTGGTGCGTAAAGTCGCCTTGCTGAAAGGTCAGCCGGTCGGCCTCTGAGGGTGTGAGAATGCGCCAAAAGAAGAGCGACCAAAGCAAACAGAGGACGAGGATCGGCCATAGCCAGCGACGGCGGGCGTTGGCAGGCATAAAGATGACAACGGCATGAGTATACTGCCGGCGTGTCGCCCAAGGCTCGCACGTGGTTTGTCGCTGGCGTGCTGACGTTGCTCTCTGCGGTGATCGGTCGCGAGGTCCTCGTCAGGCTGATCGCGCCGGCGCCACCCTTGAACTTCGACGAAGCTGCTCATAGTTTGCCGGGCTACTACATCCTGCGCGACATCCTGGCGCTCGACCTGCGCGCCTTATGGGGAGATTTCCACATTCAGACGCTATGGCCGCCCGGCTTCTCGCTGCTCCAGGCGCCTTTTCTAGGCGTGCTCGGCATCAGCGACGATAGCGCCCGGCTGTTTGCCTATCTCATGTTGGTCGCCACTGTCATGATGGGCTGCGCTCTGGCCTATGAAATCGCGCCTGAGTTAGCGCCGGTCGCCGGTTTGACCAGCGGACTGCTCGCGCTCAGCGCGCCTGGCTGGCTTTTCGTCGGCAGTTGGGCCATGCAGGAGACGCCGGTTGCCTTTGTCACCTTCGTGGCCTTCTGGACCTTCCTGCGCGCGTTGCGCAGCCGGCGCATGCGTTGGTTCTTCCTCACCGGCTTCGCGCTCTACTTCTTGTTCCTCACCAAGTTCAACTACGCAGCTTTTGCCATCGCTGCTGTTGGCGTGGTGGACCTTGGTCAGCGGTTGCGCCGAGTGAATGCCGCGGCTGAGGGAACGCGCGCCGCTCAGCTTGTGGCAGAGCTGCCAACCATCCTGGCGCTCTATCTTCCACTCATCCTAGGCATCCTTTTCTGGTTCTTCGGCGGCACGGACATCGTGCCTACCGAGGTGAAATGGCGGGACTTTCGCTTCTTCGTCATCAACGAGGACAGTGGCTACCCGTTCTGGAGTGCGGAGAACTTGCTCTTCTACGTCCGCACGACGACTGACTGGTTGATGCCCAGCCCGCTGCTGGCGCTGGCGACCGTCATCGGTGCTGGCTGGGCAGCGCTGCGATGGCGCCATCCGGGGGTGGCCTTGTTGGCCATCTTCTTTGGGCTAGGGTTTGTGCTGGCCACGGTCCATCCGCTCAAGTCCCAGCGCTATATTACGCCGTTATTTCCATCGCTGTGGTTGTTGGCCGGCTTAGGATTCGCGCATGGGGTTGCGCGCCTGCAGCTCATGCCCCGTTGGCGCACAGCCCTCTCGATCGTCGTGCCTTTTGCTGTGGCTGTTTGGAGTTGGTGGGCCTGGCTGCCGCGTCTACAGCCTGTTTGGGCGGGTGACCTGGCCCGTGACTTGCGGGACGCCGCACAGCGGATCGTCGCCTGGCAGCGAGCAGACCGACCGGTGTTAATCATTGGCACGTTTGGCGAACTTAGCCCGCCGCTCTTTGAGTGGCGCCTGCGACCATTACCTGTCTTTGCGCACACTACGTTGCCCATTCAATATGATGCACCACCTGTGGAAGGGCCTGATGACATCGCACGCGTCAAGGGATGGCTGGAGCAGAACGCCGGCGCGCAGGTCACTGTTATCCTTGTTGAACCGTGGTCTCCGCTCTATCAGGCTGCTGATATGCAAAATAAAAACTTATGGCGGCAGCGCTTGGCTCGTGCCTTCGATGAAGTGCGCACCTATCGCTTGGCAGACGAGGTCATTTACGCCAAAAGCGGTTTGAGCATCCGCTACTATTTGCCATCTCAGCCATGAAGCCCTTTCTGACCAAGTTGGCCCAAGCTCAGCATCGCCGGCGCTCCTGCCTATGCATCCGTTTGGACATCGTCGTTGCGCGGACACCGCTGCCGATCCAAGCGTATGACGAGCCCATGTTGCCGTTTGCTCGCGCCATCATCGAGGCAACGCACGACCTGGTGTGCGCCTATCAGTTCAACCTGGGCTATTACTTGGCCGAAGGTGCTGCTGGGATGGTGGCCCTGGAGCGCATCACCCGCCTGGTGCCCGACGAGATCCCGATTATTGTGGACGGCCCCCTTTGTATCACCGAGGCAGCGGCCAGCGCCTACGCACGGGCCGCCTTTGAGCAGCTACGCGCAGACGCAGTGACGCTCTTCCCGTATGCAGGCAGCGATGCGGTCCGGCCCTTCTTAAAACGCGCCGATCGCGGCGTCTTCATCCTCATCCGCACAGCCAATGAGCATGCGTGGGAGCTACAGGATCTGGAGATGGAACCGCGGCCAGCGATCGAGGACCGCCCTCACAGCGCACCGATGCCACGCCTGTATGAGAAAGTGGCCCTCTTGGCCAACCGCTGGCATGCGGATGGGCCGGGGAGTTGCGGTTTGTTCATGGAAGCGCTGCCCGAAGCGCACATCGCTCGCCTCCGCACGTTGGCACCGCATCTGCCCTTTCTGGTCAACAGCACACGCCTGGAGGCGCTGCATGCCATCATGCGAGACGGGCAAACCCAGGACGGCCTGCAACCGATCGTGAGCGTCTCGCATCCCGTAATCTACGCCTCGCAAGGCGAGGATTTCGCCGAGCGGGCGCGCGACGCAGCAGCGCGATGGGTCGAGGCGATGAGCGCCTACTTCTAGCGAACTAACGAGAGGGTGATCTTGGACTGTGAGCGCGCTTTGGGGTGCATCCGTGGTTCATCGAACCCCCAGATGCGCGCCGGCCTGACTTCCCTACGGTTGAACCACGCCAATGGTGAGCAGGATGTTCGCATAAGTGCGCTGCTCACCGGTAGCGATCACTAACGCCGTGTCTGGATCGCGGCACAAATCGTAGAAAGCAAAACGGTCGTGGCCATGCACGGGCGTCCCCGCCGGCAGGAGCGCGCGGAACTCGGCGATGATCGGGGCCTCTTTGCCTTCCGCCGTGAGCATGATATCAGCGGACTCTATCGGGATGGCACCCACCAGCACGCGCAGCACATCTACCGCGTTGACCAAGCCCGGCGCAAGGTTGAGGTAAACGCGGCGGGCAGCCGGATGGGCGCGTGTGCTGAACGGATAATTGCCATCGGCGATCAGCACCTTGGCGCCGTGGCCGGCTGCGCCCAGCGCAGCCATGATTTCGGGATGGAGCAAATTGTATTTCAACATTGTCTGATTTCCTGGGTTGGGTGATCTGTCCTAGGGTATTGTATTAGAAGAACCGCACATTTGGCATCGTGTCAGCCACAAACCACACCACACAGGTCAACAGGCCCGCCAACATGGCCGGATCGTGCATGGCTTCGCGTTCGTCCATCACGTTCCCCTGCCCGCGCACCAGCCGCCAGAGATGCTCGGCGAGCAACATAGGGGCAACGATCAACAGCACGATGAGCAGCCACAGCGGGATCATCTCGAGTGCGAGGAAGAGCGCCAATACGGCGAGCGCAGCGATCAGCGACCCGACCATCACCATCTTTGTTCGTCGCACGCCGAGCAGGTCTGCGGTGTGGCGAATGCCCGCTTTGCGATCAACTTCGATGTCGCGCAGCTCATTGTTCAACTCACCATACACGGAGATGAGGACGACGAACACAAAGAACAGCCAGCTGTACGGCTTGCCTTGATCGAAGGCGAAGTAAGCGCAGAGGAACTGCAAGCCGGCCAGCGAGAGGCTATGGGTGAGCAGATCAGCAACCGGCACCGCCTTCAGGCGCGCCACCCGCCAAGAATAGAGGAAAGCCAAGGCCAAGCAAAGCGCACCCAGCAACAGCGCCATGCCACCGAGCAACGCGTATAGGCCCAGCACCAGCCCGCTGACGACCACGCAGGCGGCCTTGCCGATGCGCGGCGAGATCATGCCGGCGCTGATCGGGTTGCGTTTCGCCTTGCGCGCGTCGAGGGCATCATCGGCGGCGTCCTCTACGTCGTTGTACATGAACGCAAAGCCCACCACCAGAATGTTGGCCAGCAGCACGATCAAGAGGCGAATGTCGAACGTCCCCCCGCCGAGTTTTGCTCCTAAAAGCGTAGTGACGGTGACAAACAGGACATACTCTTTGTAGCGCGTCAGTTGCATCAGGCCCTTGATCGGCCGGCGTAGCCAGCGATGCCAGACGCGCAGGTTTAGTGTGATCGGTTTCATAGCGCAGTAAGGGAAGCATGCTTTGATGCCTGCGATTGGCAAACAATACTTGGACGCGCGGGCACAGCGTTAAGCAGTTTTAAGCGCAATAGCTTATTAGGAAAGCACCTATTCCTCCTCGACGATGCGCACGCTGACGCGCGCGCTCTCTGTGCGATTGCCCGCAGCGTCGTAGGCCACAGCATAGAATTCGAAGTCGCCAGCCTCTTGTAGCATCCAGCGCGCGGTAAAGGGCGCCACCGTGCGCGCTTCAAAGAGCTGTCCGTTGGCGTAGAACTCCACTTTGCTCAATGCATAATCATCTCGGACGTCGGTAACCAAAGGCACCCACTCGTCTTGCTTTAAGCGGAAGACCTCATTGTCTGTCGGCTGAAGCAAGCGCAGCGTGGGCGGCGTGTTATCAATCGTCACCTGGCTGATGAAATCCGTGTAGCTGCCATCGCTGCCGATACGGGTGAGCTTGAGCGAGTAAGGGCCAGGCGGCAGGCCGGTAATGTCCCAGTTCTCTAGCACGCCTCCCACGACCTGTTCGGGATGGTCAGGGCCAATTTGTATCCATTGTTCTGCTCCCGGTGCCCAACCGGGCGCAAACATCACCCGGTAAGCAGCCCATGCGTCGCCACGAGCGTTGCCGCGGATCTGCACAATGCCCGGCGGCGTCGCCGGCAGCGGTTGGGAGGTGTTCGGGTCTGGAGGGGCGTTTGGGTCAAACGTTGGCAGCAGCGGGCTGACGTAGCCGCCACTGGGCGGGTAGATGATAGCGACCTCTGCGCTGCTGACCAACCCGCCAAAACGAGTGTCGAAGTCCGCCGGTGCTTGCGGCAGCTTGGCTTTCTCCTCTTCACTCAGCGCGGCATACCAGTCCTGAGCCTGCGGCGGGAAGATGTACATTGGCCGCGTTTCCACCAGCTCAGGCGGCGTGCCGGGCAGGGCCAGTTTGCCGGTTTCTTTATTGATGGGGAAGAGTTGGACCATCGTGCTCTGTTGCGTTGGCTCGCTGCCCGGGATAAATAGCTCGTCCACAGTTGGACACACCCCGTTGGGCAACAGGCCATCTATCTGGCAAACACTCAGGGTGATGAGACCCTCTGGGCGGGGGAAGTCGCGGATTGGCAGGCCCTGGTGGAGATACTCCATCACGTCGTGCCAGATGGGCGCAGCGCCGGTCAATCCGGTCACCCCTCGGCTCATCGGCCGATTGTCCGTGTTGCCGACCCATACGCCGACGGTGAAATCGGTCGTGTACCCCACCGTCCAGTTGTCGCGGTAATCGTTGGTGGTGCCGGTTTTGACGGCAGCCGGCCGTGGCCCAGAGAGGTCCAGCATGGAGGGATAGCCGAACGCAGCCGCGCGCGCGCGAGGGTCAGCGAGGATGTTGGTGAGCAAGTAGGTGAGCTGCTTGCTATTTGGTCCCAGAAGGCGCGGAACGGTCGCTGGCTGATAGGCGTAGAGCAATTGGCCCTTGCTGTCCTCCACCCGCAGGATGACGGCCGGATCCAACGCGCGACGGCCAGCCTTCCTCTGGGTCGCCGGCCTGGGCACGCCGACCATGGTGCCGCCGTTGGCGATGTTGGCATAGACGTAGGTTAAATCCAGCAGCTTCACCTCGCCGCCGCCCAACGTCAGGGCCAAACCGTAGAAGTTCAGCCCGCGATCCAGGTCGGTGATGCCCAGCAGGTGCGCCAGGCGGATGACGTTGCCGATGCCGGCGCGGTTGAGCGCGTCCACGGCAGGGATGTTGTAAGAGCGCGCCAGCGCCTGGCGCATCAACACCGGGCCGTGGAACTTGCGGTCGTAGTTCTCCGGGATGTAGGGCACTTCGCCGCCTACATCGAACGCGGTGCGCACGTCCCAGAACAGAGTGGCTGGCGAGGCGCCCTGGCGCAGCAGCTCAAGATAGGTAATGGGCTTAAAGGCCGAGCCGGGCTGGCGCAGGCCCAGGGCGACGTTGAACTTGCCGTCAATTGCGTCGTTGAAGTAGTCCAGGCTGCCCACCATTGCGATCACCTCACCCGAATCCTGTTTGATCACCACGACGGCGGCGTTGTTGACGTCCCTGCCTTGCGCCTGGAGCGCAGCGATGTGCCGGTTGGCGATCGCGCGCGCTTGATTGTCCACGTTCAAGTCGAGCGTGGTATAGATGCGCAAGCCGCCCCGTTCAACCAACTGGCGTGCTGCATCCAAACCGATGCCCAGGTGATCGGCCAGCAGCTCGATTGCTTTGTCTTTGGCATACACGGAGAAATGAGGGGCTTGGATATTAAAGCGTTGCGTCCGGCTTGCGTAGCGCAATGGTTCAAGTTTGGCTTCGGCGATCTGCTGTGGAGTCACGTCGCAGCCTGGGATGCCCGTCAATGCGCGTTCTGCGAGCTGGTCCAGCACCAGCAGTTGGCGGAACTTCGCTTCGTTGGGGCTGTCAAAGGGGTTTTGTTTCGGGAATTGCGGAATGTGCGCGAGCATCGCGGCCTCGGCCAACGTCAGATCACGCGCAGACTTGCCGAAGTACACGCGCGCTGCGGCTTCGATGCCATAAGCCAAATTGCCGTAGAAGTTCGTGTTAAGATACCACTCCAGGATCTGATTTTTGGTGTATCGCCGCGTGACCTCTGCTGCGAGCAGTACCTCTTTAAGCTTCACAGCGGTGGTTCGGCCGGGGCCGGCACGTTCTTCGGGCGGAAGGATGACCGACTTGACTAGTTGTTGGGTAATGCCCGATCCGCCCTGCGTTGCGCCGCCTTGTAGGTTTGCCACCAGCGCGCGCACAATGCCGCGCAGGTCAAACCCCTGGTTTTCATAGAACGTCTTGTCCTCGATGGCAATCGTGGCGCATATCAGGTAGGGAGAGATCTCGTTAAGTTCAACCCACTGGCGGTCGCCGCCGGTGGGATCAATGATCTCATAAAGCAACACCCCGTTGCGGTCGTAGATCTTCGTCGTTTGGAAGTCCTCTTCTGCCTTTTTGATCTGGGTGGGATCGGGCAGGTCGCGCGTGAGCGACGCATACACGGCACTTGCTACAAGCGCGCCTAAGGCAGGCCCAGCGACGACGAGCGCAAAGAGCAGGGCCAGCGCCGGCACGGCGACCTGGATGAAGCGATAGCCAGGGCCAAATCGGCGCGCGCGTTGCTGATGTCGGCGCAGACGAATGACGTGAACGGACCTCATGAGAAGCTCAGTCCATCATAGCCCATCTGGGTTTGGGAGTGCTCTAAACCGCCGAGGCGCAGAGAAATACACCCTCGCGTCCTCGACCTCTCTGCGGTGCGCGTTTCTTGTATCACCTTCAAGTGGCGCACTCCCCCAGGGTTAGCCGCGGTCACGTTGCGCAGCGCTTTCAACGCTGGAGTTTGCGCTGCCGGCGGCGCACAGGCCTTGGATAGGCCGCTTCGTATTCGCTGACGTTGCCGACGAACCAGCGCACCTCCCCGTCATCCTCGATGGCCAGGATGTGGGTGGCCACGCGATCGAGAAACCAGCGGTCGTGACTAATGATGAGAGCGCTGCCGGCGAATTGTTCGATTGCATCCTCCAGAGCGCGCAGCGTGTTCACGTCCAGGTCGTTGGTCGGCTCGTCGAGCAACAGTACGTTTGCGCCCTCCTTTAACACCTTGGCCAAATGCACGCGGTTGCGCTCACCGCCGGAGAGCATGCCCACTTTCTTCTGCTGATCGCTGCCCAGAAAGTTAAAGCTGGCCACGTAGGCGCGGCTCGGCATCTTGCGCGTGCCCAGTTGGATGTATTCCTCACCTCCGCTGATCTCCTCCCAGACAGTCTTCTCCGGGTCGAGCGGACGATTTTGATCCACGTAGCCCAGCTTCACCGTCTCGCCTACGCGGATCGTCCCGGCGTCGGGCTGTTCCTGTCCGATGATCATGCGAAACAGGGTGGTTTTCCCGACGCCGTTAGGACCGATGATGCCGACTACTGCGCCCGGCGGCACGCTGAAGGTCAAGCCCTCGTATAGCACGCGATCGCCGTAGCGCTTCGTCACCCCCTGAAACTCGATGACGATGTCGCCCAACCGTGGGCCGGGGGGAATGTAGATCTCAAGCTCTTCGCGCCGGCGCTCGGTTTCCTGGGAGAGCAACTTCTCGTAGGCATTCACGCGCGCCTTGCTCTTGGCCTGTCGCGCTTTGGGGCTCATGCGAATCCACTCCAGCTCGCGCTCAAGCGTCTTCTGTCGCTTGAGGTCGGCCTTCTCCTCCTGGGCCAGCCGGTTCTTCTTCTGCTCCAGCCAAGAGGAATAGTTGCCCTTCCAAGGGATTCCGTAGCCGCGATCCAGCTCTAATATCCATTCGGCCACGTTGTCCAAGAAGTAACGGTCGTGGGTCACGGCGATCACGGTCCCTTTATAGTCGCGCAGGTGATGCTCCAGCCAACTCACCGACTCGGCGTCTAGATGGTTGGTTGGTTCGTCGAGCAAGAGGATGTCCGGCTCGGTGAGCAGCAGGCGACAAAGCGCTACGCGCCGGCGTTCCCCGCCTGAGAGCACGCGGATCGGTGTATCGGGCGGCGGACAACGCAGCGCGTCCATCGCTACCTCCAGCCGCTGATCGAGCGTCCACACATCGTGCTTATCCAGGGCCTCTTGCAGGCGGGCCTGTTCCTCCAGCAATTTGTCATAGTCGGCATCGGGCTCGGCGAATTTCTCGTTGATCGCCTCGTATTGCTTCATCAGATCCACGAGCGGCTGGACTGCTTCCTCCACCACTTCCTTAACTGTTTTATTGGGGTCAAGCTGTGGTTCTTGTTCCAGTAGCCCGCGCGTGTAGCCGGGTGAGAGCATGGTTTCGCCGATGTAGTCGTTGTCGAGGCCGGCCATGATGCGCAGCAGCGTGCTCTTGCCCGAGCCATTCAGACCCAGCACGCCGATCTTGGCTCCGTAGTAGAACCCCAGCGAGATGTCGCGCAGAACCTGTTTGTTGGGCGGGTAAATGCGCCCCACACGCACCATCGAGTAGATGACTTTTTGAGACTCTGCCATACGCTTAGTGGAGTCGAGATTTTAACATTCGCAAAAGCCGCCTGGTTTTGTTTACGACGGTAGCTAAAATTAAAGCAGCGATGAGCCAGGATGCGCCGATGCTCATCATCGAGAGCGGCCACGCCGCCGGTCAGCGCTGGCTGCTCGACCGCGACTTGGTGATCATCGGTCGCGCACCAAAAGCCTGCGATCTGGTCATCCCAGATCGCGAAGTATCGCGTCGCCACGCCAAAATCGAGCGCACTGAGACCGGTTTCGTGATCACCGATCTGGGCAGCAAGAACGGCACCAGCGTCAACGGCAGCTTGCTGAGCGAACCGCACCTGCTACAAGACGGCGATGAGATCCTCCTAGCCTTTAGCGTCAAGCTGGTGTTCGTCGGCAGCGACGAGACCGCGCCACTGAATGCACTTTCGCTCAACCAGGTGAAGCCGGCTAAGTCGTGTGGCATTTACGTAGACAAGCAAAGCCGGCGCGTCTTCGTGGCTGGCGAGGAGATTGTTCCGCCGCTCTCGCTTCAGCAGTATCGCCTGCTGGAAATGCTGGTGGAGGCACGAGGAGGAGTGGTTGCTAGAGATCAAATCGCCCATTACATCTGGGGAGGCACGGACTACGTCGTCAGCGAGCAGGCCCTCGACGCCCTGGTGCGCCGCCTGCGTCAACGCATCGCGGAATATGACCCTTGTCATGAATACATCGTCACCGTGCGCGGTCATGGCCTGCGATTCGAGGACTATTTAGCGGACCCGTCGCATCGCTGAACAGCGCGAGGGAGTTCGCCAGCCTTCACGCATGACTCGCTGGTGACAAAAGGCGAGGCAGGGCGCTGGTGACCTTTGTGCGCTCAACAACTGGTCGCGCTAAGCGTCACTGTCCCAAATCCTGCATGCGCTGAGGGGCTTCCCTTGCATGCAGGGGAAGCAGAACTGGCAACTGATTGAACTTTCTACGATGAGACAACATTTCTCTTTTAGGCTACTCCCTTCCGTCGGGCGCATTCATGGTTAGGGGCAGAACCCTAGGTGGGCGACGGCAATCGCGTCGCCACCCCTATAAACCAACTTTTGGCGGTGATGCGCCCGCGAGCAGTTGCCCCTATTGGTGAACGCTCCCTTCCGTCGCAAGCGACCACCTCTATAATGACCGTGAGCAACTAAGGAGAAGCGTCATGTCCGATTACACCCCCAAGCCAGAGCACAAGTTCACTTTTGGCCTGTGGACCGTTGGCAACGTGGGCCGTGATCCGTTTGGCCATCCCGTGCGCGATCCGAAGTCTCCGGCCGAGCTGGTCCACCTGCTGGCCGAGGTCGGCGCGTATGGCGTGAACTTCCACGATAACGATTTGATCCCGATTGACGCCACGCCCGCAGAGGCCGAGGCCATTAAGCAAGAATTCCGCAAAGCGCTGGAGACCACAGGGCTAAAGGTCCCAATGGCCACCACCAACTTGTTCAGCGACCCGATCTTCAAGGACGGCGCTTTCACCAGCAATGACCCGCGCGTGCGCGCCTATGCGCTGCAAAAGACCATGCGCGCGATAGACCTAGGCGTTGAGTTCGGCGCGCAAGTCTATGTCTTCTGGGGTGGCCGTGAGGGCACCGAATCAGATGCAACCAAAGACCCTGTGACCGCTATCCAGCGCATCCGCGAGGCAATCAACTTCCTGTGTGAGTATGTGCGAGATCAGAAGTACGACCTGAAATTCGCGCTAGAGGCGAAGCCAAACGAACCGCGCGGGGACATCTACTTCGCGACCACTGGCCATATGCTGGCCTTTATCGAGACGCTTGATCACCCAGAGATGGTGGGGGTGAACCCCGAAGTCGCCCACGAGCACATGGCAGGGCTGAACTTTCTCCACGGCGTCGCCCAAGCCTGGGAAGCCGGCAAGCTCTTCCACATTGATCTCAACGACCAATATGCGGGCCGCTACGATCAGGACTTCCGCTTCGGCTCACGCGACATCAAGGCCGCCTTCTTCCTGGTCAAGTTTTTGGAAGATGTAGGCTACGCGGGCTCGCGCCACTTCGACGCGCACGCCTACCGCACGGAGGACTACGAGGGCGTCAAGGACTTCGCGCGCGGCTGCATGCGCACCTATCTCATCCTCAAAGAGAAGGCCGCCCAGTGGAACGCCGATCCCGAAATCCGTGCGCTGCTGGCTGAGATCAACGCCGACGACGGCAGCCTGGCACCATATCTTGGCCCGTATACCCCTCAGAAAGCGGCAGCCCTTAGAGATCTGCCAATCGATCGGCAGGCGATTGGCCGGCGAGGCTTGCTCTACGAGCGGCTCGATCAGTTAACGATAGAGATTCTGCTGGGTATTCGCTAACGTGTTCACGCATCGGGTTTGTCGTGAGTCGCTGTACATGTTCGTGACACACACCAGGCGCAACATCTTTCAAAGAGCGTATCACAATAGCTCAGTAACCAGATATTGCGTCGTTCAATCCTCCATTAGTGCTTCTTTCAGCTCGCGTTGAGTGTATTCCCAAATGAGCATGCCATGTTGAGCGGCAGCGAAGAATCTGAGCGCCTGGCGAACTAGGGATTCACACAACGCCCTGCCGCTTTTTTGCGCTGCCAAACATCCGCTGGGCCAGGCCTGCGCAGCCTTGCTGGCCTCGCGGCAATTTGGCAGGCACACGTTTAGATGCTTCGCCAGCGCGAAGCGTAACAGAGTGGGTGGTATGACGAGCTGAACGATATCCGCAAATGCACCTGCGTAAATCTGAACTCACGCCAAGTCAGCTTCTGCGAGCTGGGTTAGTTTGGCCAAGGACACAAGAGAACTGAAGAAACCCCGTCTTTAGGGGCTTACCCGGATGGCTGTTGCTGCTTCTCCGACTGCGTCTTCTCCTGCTTCTCCCATAGCTGGTTCGTTTTCTCCGCTATGCTAGCCAGCAGGCGCTCGGAGAATCCAAAGAGGAACCCAATGGCCAGTAGCGGGCTTCCCGATTCGATCGGAGGGATCAGTTCCCCAAGTTGTTTTATAGAGACAATTCCCTGGCTCTGAAGAATCGCAATCAGGTGCAAGCCGGCCCAAGCGCTGAGGCTCCCCCATAGCGGAGCCGGTAACACTTGCGCCCATGCGAGTCCGTAGTCCGGCGTCTCCGGGCTGCCCCAATACACCCGCGCCAGCCGGCTGAGCAGACCGCCCACTGCCCCCGCCAGCAAGATTGGCCCATACCCTGCCAGAATCAGAGCCAAAGTCAGCCCCAATCAATTAAGGACCAAGAAGCTCAGTAGCATTTGCAGTTTCAGAAAGCGGGCGAACTTGTTTCTCCGAGCTTCGTATAGATTGGCCAGAAACTCCGAAAGGTATGCCCGCAGCGTATCCTGTTGCTCCGCCCGCAGCGTATGAAGGGCGTGCTCTTTAAGAGTTGCCTCCCAGATTCTCTGCTGCTCCTCGGGGAGTTCGCTCAGTTCTGCCTGAGCTCGCCTCAGACGGGCCGCCACGTAGGGAGTCTCGATTATGTTGACCGCCAACCGCTCTGCCTTATGGAGAAAGCGCCAGGCTGCCAGCACCGTCCTGCTGTCCAAGAATGATAATCGATGAGAAATTTCTTCCTGTGCTTTCAATAACAGCTCTTTAAATTCCGGTGGCAGCTGCTTTGCTCCTGATGACGACCCAGACAACTGGTGCTGGATGCGTCTGTGAGTGGAATAGATCTCGGCCTCAACAGATTTCCGAAGTATCTGTATCTCCCAGAGCTGGACGCCAATGAAGAGCACTAGGTAAAACGACCACAGGGCTATACCAATACAGACGGAATTCTCCACTTGACACCTCCTCATTTGGGGTTGGTCTATTTCACAACGGAACAAACTTGGATGGACAACGATGATATTTTGGATAGCGTGACCAATGGGGCGCTCAAATTCAGAGCGATATAAACCCAATTTGGGATAGCGCTGCTTAGACAACTGCCGAGCGTTCCAGCAGTAGACAAAGGATGAACATGTGGAGCGCATCTGGGCCAGGCGCGCAGCTCCCTCAAGCCGTACCTTTCCTCACTCGAATCAACGTCCCGTGTTAATCTCATAGATGCGAACCTCTGAACTTACCGGACCGCTGCCGATGAGGACAGCGACTGCCGGCCCTTCCTCCACCAAGGCCATCTGCCGCGGGCGCGGCGGCAGGACCTCGCGGCCGATCATTCGCCCACTTGCAGCGTCCCAGACGTAGAGCCGAGCGCTCATGTCCCCTTCACCTACCCAGTCTGCCAGTCCGACGATATACTGACCGTCGGGAGTGAAGGCCAGCGCTTTCAGTGAAAGTGGAAACCCCTGCTCCGTCTCCGGCTGCAGTTCCAACTCTTCCTGAGCGTTCAGAATCACCTTTTGCTGCTCTGGATCAACGGAGACCCGCCATAAGGCGAGCCGGGTCGGGAAGGGAGCTTGATAGCCCTCGTCTTCAATGAGGCGCATCTCATTCTCTGCGGCTGCCAGGAGATACCCGTCTGGCGAGAGGGCGATAGCTGTGAGGGGATCGAGCTTAAGGTATCCCCATCGTTTCCCAGTGTGGGCGTCCCAGATCTGCAGGTCGGCATCTTCTTCGGTCATTTGGAAGATCAGCCGCTCGTCAGGCGTCATAACAAACTGATCGGCGGGTCCGTATAGATCAAACGCGAAGGCTCGTCGGCCCGTCTCCGTGTAATAGGCGGCCAAGCTGCGCTCTCCTCCGACCAGCAACAGCGTACCCTGAGGCGAGAAGGCAATGCGGTGCACCTCCTCTTCAATCTGCAATGTGAAACGAGTCCGTTCTTCTGGCACATCCCACAAGCGAATCTCTGACTCGGTCCGCAGGGCGAAGACCTGGCCGTCTGGTGAGAAGACCAGCTCCTCTATCCTTGATGGGGCAACGGGTCCTTTCTCTATCTCCCCAGTCTGGATATCCAGGAAGTCGCTCCGGCCGTCCAAGGTCAGCAGGGTCAGGCGTCCATTAGGGATTGGGTTAATGGCGATAACCTTTTCCACAGGGATGGCCAGCCGTAGGGATAGGGCTGGGATGATCATCTGGAGTGAGGGGGCAGGAGTCTCCTCGGTTGCTGGAGAGGTCGTTGGATCTAGCGTTGGCGGAGAGAGTGGGATAGATGTGGCTGTTGGACTCGGGAGAGTTGGCTCCGGCGTTGGCGAGGAGGGTGGCACGGTTGTAGCTGTTGGACCTGGGAGAGAAGTAGGAGAAGGCGAAACACAAGCGCACAGTGCAAAGAAGACCGATACCGAGCTAGCGATGAGGAGAATTCGCGAGTTCATCATAGCCTCACTGTCCACTTACTATATATATCTAGTGAATCACTGTCAAGTCGAGAGTGTTTCTAATTCGGAATGAAAGGCTATACGGTTGGGCACACGCATTGGTCGTCCGCAGGCACATCGTCTCACGTCATCGCTGCGAAGCATCGCGCAGGTCGGTGGATGCTTGGCGGATTGAGCACATGAAGGTCACCAGTATCTTGCCTCCCCTTGTCATTCTCAGAATATGACAGGGGCGGGGGCTGCCTGGGTGAGCGCTTTTGGGCCAGTAGAATTGCGCATGAACGCACTGCATCTCAGGTGGTTATGTTTTGCTGTTTCTGGGATGAGTGCCATCAACGAGCGAAAGACAACCTTCTGTGTAGAGCCAACGGCGGCCCTTGCTGTGCTTGCTCAGCGTTTTGCCCCTGGCTATGAACGCACCCTGAAAGGGCGCCTGGCTGCGTGCTGTTATCATTCTGCCTGCTATGCTGGAAGCGTTAACCCCTTTGAAAGACAGATTGGCCGATGCCCAAGCGCGCGTCGCCGATCTGCGGGGGCATCTTTGACATCGCGGCCAAAGCACAGCGCGTCCGCGAGATCGAAACCCTGGCCGCCGATCCCAGCTTTTGGAATGATGCTGCCCGCGCTCAGGCCCTGATGCGCGAGATGGCCGCCTTGAAAGCCAGCCTGGACGCCTACGATCAGCTCGTCCGGCGCGCCTCAGATGCCGCCGTCATGCTGGAACTGGCTGACGAATCCGGCGATGAATCGGCCCTGCGCGATGTCGAGGCCGAGCTGCGCCTCCTGGAAGAGGCGCTCAGGCGTCTCGAGCTGGAGCTGATGTTCTCCGGCAAATACGACCACGCCGACGCGATCCTGACCATTCAACCGGGCGCCGGCGGCGTGGACGCGCAAGACTGGGCCGAGATGCTTTACCGGATGTATTTGCGCTGGGCCGAGCGGCATCGCTTTAAGGTAAGCGAGATTGACTACACGCCGGCTGAGACCGCCGGCATCAAGAATGTCACCTTGCAGATCAGCGGCGAGCGCGCCTACGGCTACCTGCGCAGCGAGCGCGGCGTGCATCGCTTGGTGCGCCTCTCGCCCTTCAACGCCGGCAATACGCGCGAGACTTCCTTCGCCCGCGTAGAGGTGTATCCGGACATTCAAGACGATGAGATCAACATCGAGATCAACCCGAACGACTTGGAGATAGAGACCTTTCGCTCACAGGGCGCCGGCGGGCAGAACGTCCAGAAGAACGAGACCGCCGTGCGCATCCGACACATCCCCACCGGCATCGTGGTGAGCTGCCAGGACCAGCGCAGCCAGCTCCAAAACCGCGAGCGCGCGCTCCATATCCTCAAAGTGCGCCTGCGGGAGTTGGAGGAGCGTCGACGCGAGGCTGAGCTGCGCCAACTGCGCGGCGAACATGTGGATGCGCAATTCGGCAACCAGATCCGCAGCTATGTCCTGCACCCCTATCAGCTTGTGAAGGACTTGCGCACGGATTACGAGACCAGCCAGGTGTACGACGTGCTGGACGGTGACCTGGACGCCTTTATGGAAGCATATCTAAAGCAGTTCAGGGAATAATCCTTGCCCGCCATGCGCGTCAAGCTGCTCGCGGTCAGCGATGAAGTCGTGCCCTGGATCCACAGCGCCCAGCTCGTCGAGCGGTGTGGAGATGTGGACATCATACTTGGCTGCGGCGACCTGCCCAGCGAGTATTTGGAATACATCACGACCATGCTTGGCAAGCCGTGCTTCTACGTGCGCGGCAATCATGACCAGGCACAGGGCCACCGCCCTGAAGGATGCGTCAACCTGGATCTGCGCGCGCGGCGGTGGGGCAAACTGCAGTTGGCCGGCCTGGAAGGTGGCCCCCTCTATAAACCGGGTGCGCCTCTCCAATACTCACAAAACGACCAGTGGCTGCGGGCTATCTGGCTGGCCTGTAAGGTGTTCCCGCGCCGCGCTTGTCGCAGGCGCAGGGTGGACATCGTCATCAGCCACGCTCCGCTCTACGGCATTCACGATGGCAGCGACCCGGCGCATATCGGCTTCGCCGCCTTCAACTGGTTGGCTAGGCTGCTCAAGCCGCGATTATGGCTACACGGGCATCAGCATCGCTCGTATGCGCCCCTGCAGCCGCGGGAGACCCGCCTGGGCGAGACGCTGATTGTGAACGTACACCCTTATCGCATCCTTGAGCTTTTGCTGTAGCCAATGCCATCGTGGCCCAGGCAGCCACATATCTCGGGGCGCATCCTGATTGCTGGGCACGCAGCGATGCGTGGCTGCTTCAGCAGCGGCGCGCGCGGTAGCGCCTCGGCACCAGGCGCATGGCCAGCCAGCGCTTGAGCGGGCCATAATGTTTGTAGTAATAGCGCTGCCGGCTGGCCCACTTGAGGCATTCGGCGCGCTCGCTGGCCTGAGCGCTGCTGGCTCCGCCATAGTGGGTGACGATCGCTTGGGGGACGCACCAAATGTCCCAGCCGGCGGCCTTCATCCGCACTGCCCAGTCCACCTCCTCGGCATACATCTCATAGCCCTCGTCGAGCAATCCCACCGCGCGAATCGCCTCGGCGCGGGCAAACATCGCTGCACCCAGAGGGTGCCCCACGCGGAAGGGAGGACCGGCGTAGCGCGCCGCCGGATAACGCCCGTCTAGCCGGGTGTTCCGAAAGCGCCACAGCCAAGGCTGGGTCTCCAACGCCAGTTGAATCAGCCCCGGCAGCGCAAAAGCGCTATGCTGAAGGCTGCCGTCTGGGTTCACCAGCTTCGGGCCGCATAGCCCGCAGCGAGGATGCGCCTGCATAAACTCCAGCAGCGCGCGCGCCGCGCCGCGATGAACGACTGTGTCCGGATTCAGCAGCCAAACGTATGTTGGCGAGTCTTGGACCTCGGCTGCTGCTTTGTCTAATCCCAGATGGCGCATCGCCAAGTTGTTGGCCTTGACGTATCCCAGGTTGTGGTGACATGCGATGAGCGACACGTCCGCAAATTCAGCGCGCACCATCTCGGCGCTGCCATCGGCAGAGGCATTGTCCACAACGATGACGCGCGCGCCAGGCGCGCCTTCGGCCAAATCCGCCCGCAGCGAAGCCAAACAGTCGCGCAGCAGCTCGCGCACGTTCCAGGAAACGATCACAACAGCGAGCATGGTGCGGGGGAGCTACCGGTCAAGGTTCAACCAGCGTCACCAGGATCGGCGTGACGCGGCTGTTAATCGGGGCGATCTCCACCTGCTCCTGGATCAGCGCTCCCCAGATGCGAAAGGGGTTGCGCACCGGCACGCGGTTGAGCACCACACACCCGCGCACGACCACCTGCCTGCCAGGGGGTAAATAGTAGAGCTTGAAGCCATCGCGCTCGACGACCTCCAAATCGTCTAATGTCCCAACTGCCCAGCGCCAAGGATGGTCTTCGCCCGTGTTGGTCTCGAAGTCCACTCCCACGCGCCAGACGCCTGGCTCCTCCGGAAAGCCCTTGGTATAGCGGTTGGTGTCCATGGTGTAGCAATCATTGGGGTCGAATGGACCGGCGGTGCGGATTGGGGTGTTGCCGACGTTGCGGATGGTGGTGGTGAAATACAGGGTGTCGCCCAGCTTCATCGTCACCTCTGGTGTGGCACCCACGTGCGACCATTCAAAGCCATGGCCGGTGTTTGGCTGGATCACGATCTCGGCCATGGGCCGGCCGCTGTCTTTGATCGTCAGTGGTGCGCTGAGCACATCGCGCTGGCCGATCAAGTCCTCGGCTTCGGCGACGATGATGTATTCGCCGTCTGGCGGCGGGTCGGCCCCCAGGTCAATGCCGCCGTCGTAGTCAAAGAAGTAGCGGCCCGCAGGCAACACATCGTCGGTGGGCTGGCGGTAGAGCGAGCCTTCTATGCGCGGCACGTCGTAGCGAAAGTTATCTGGCCCGATCACATACACGCGCAGCCTGGCCGGCTGGGCGATGAACACGTTGATATACACGTGGTCGTCAATCGCGTCGCGATTCGGCGTGATCAGATTGGTGGAGACGGTGAACTCTTCAATTTTGGGGAAGGGCACGCCCGCGCTGAGGATGGTGAGCGTGCCGGTATAGATGGCCCGCCGCCCATCTTCGCCGAGCGCTTCCACGCTCCAGGTGTACTCCCCTTCGGGCAGCAGCCGGCCATCTTCGCCGATGCCGTTGAAAAGATATTCGTAGGGCCGCGGGATGCTTGGCCGCAGCGCGCTGCGGCGGATATAGTGCCGCCGGCCCTGTTGATCCGTAAGGTAGATTGAGACGCGCGCCGGCGCGTGCACTCGGTAGCTAATGCGGGCCAGATCACTATCCCCGTCCGCGTTAGGCGTGATCACGTCTGGTGTTACCATTACATCGCTGATCACCGGCGCGATCAAAGCACAAGCCGCCAAAACAACGCTTGTTGTGAAAAGGAAGCTAAGGCGTCGGAGCATCGCAGCGAGTATAACAATCTGCTCGCCGCCTCTGTCCGTTGTTCGTAGCGCGCCAATTCCAGAAGAAGAGGAGAACAGATGAGAGGGAGTCGGCTTTCGTTTATCGTGATCGTTGGATTGGCCGTCATCGTGGTCCTCACTGTCCTGATCGGGCGCGCCATCAGTGGGTTCGTCGTTGAGTTCATCGCCGACCAATCGCCAACCGTGCGAAAACCCGATAACGCCATTGAGGTGACGTTTATCTATGCGCCAGAGTTCGAGAAGAACCTAAATGTCGAAGAGATCATCGCGGAGTTCAACCGCGCCTACGTGCGCGGGCGCGATCCGCTGACTGGCAGGGCGCTTGCGACCGGCGAGCGCCCGATCTGGATCACGGGGCGCAGCGGCTCTTCGGGCACGGTGCACGAGGGGATCATCAACGCCTTCATCGCCCCGAATAATGCCAACGTCGAGCGCCCTGTGCTGTGGTCGCCCTCGGTGCGCCACTGGCTGGCGCTGGTGAACTATCAAACCGGTCGCCGTGTCTTCGACGTTGAGGGCGCGCCGGCCACGGCCCTTGCGCCGGTGGTGATAGCGATTTGGGAGTCGCGCTTGAACGCGCTGCGGGCCAAGCATGGCGCCGAGATCGGCTGGGAGGAGCTGCTGGCCGTCTTTGACGATCCGCGCGGCTGGAACGCCTATGGCCTGAGCGGGCGGCCTTCTGTGTATTACGGGCACACCGACCCGCGCATCTCCTCCACTGCCCTCTCCACTTTAATGGCCGAGTTCTACGCCAGCGCCCGCTACGTCGCCGGCAACCGGGACGTCGCGCGTCTCACGCTTGACCACGTGAACGATGAGCGGGTACAAGCCAGCGTCCGTCGCATCGAAAACCTGATCAAGCACTACTCCGCGCGCACCACGGAATTCATCGAATACATCGCCCAAGGGCCAGATTATCTGGATTTCGTCGCCCTGGAGGAGAACGATTTGATCTTCATCAACCTGGGGAAGACGCAGGTCCAGCCGCCAGAGAAGCTGGTCGCGCTATACCCCAAAGAGGGCACGTTTGTCCACGACCACCCGTTTGCGATCCCGAATGCGCCGTGGGTGAGCGAGGAACAGCGTAGGGCTGCCGAGGTGTTCACGCGATACTTTCTCAGCCCAGCAGTTCAACAAAAGGTGTTGGCCGCCGGCTTCCGGCCAGCGAATCGGGACGTGCCGCTGGGCTATCCCATCAGCCCTGAGGTCGGCGTGGACCCGACGCAGCCAAAGGCGCTGCTGGCCGTGCCCGATCCGGCGGTGATCGCCGCCGTCCAGCGCTCCTGGCAGCTCGTGAAGAAACAAGCGGACATCCTGCTGCTGGTGGACACCTCAGGGTCCATGCGTGAGGACGACAAGCTCAGGCAAGCGGTCGAGGCCATGCGCGTCTTCTTGGAAGATCAGCCTGGCAAGAACAACGTCGGCCTGATGCGCTTCGACAGCGAAGTCGAGCTGATGGTGCCCATCGGCCCGCTGGAGAGCAACCGCGAGCGAGTGCTAGCGGCTATAGACCAGCTCGTGGCCAGGGGAAACACGGCGCTCTACGACGCTGTGATCGCCGCGGTTGAGCACTTGCAGGCGAATTCCTCTCCGGAGCGCATTCAGGCCGTCCTGCTGCTCTCCGACGGCCAGGATACGGCGTCGCAGGCCTCGCTCAACCAGGTGGTGCGCGCCATCCAGGCAGCGCGCAACAGCCGCACGCCCATCTTGGTGATCCCCATCGCCTACGGGCGCGATGCAGACGTAAACGCGCTCAACACCATTGGGCGAGCGAGCGATACAAAAGTGCAGCCAGGGGACGCAGAGAACATCAAGAAGCTGCTGGACGTGATCGGCAGCTACTTCTAGGCGATGTAAAGCATCGGCATAGGGTGGGCGAACCACTGTCTTTAGTTGCCTCCAATACGTGAACGCACCCGACCTAGGAGCGTCACGCGGAAGGCGAGCGCTTGGCAGATCAATCTGGCGGGAGCAATCTCGGGCAAAAGCCAATGGAGTGCCGGTGCTGTTTCCCCTGCGTGCAGGGGGGAACGACAGCCAGCGCCCCCGGCGAGACTCGAACTCACAACCGAGGCATTAGAAGTGCCCTGCTCTATCCTATTGAGCTACGGGGGCTAGTTCAAAATCGGACGGATGCCATTATAAACAGCGCGGCCGCCCAGTTGGGCGAGGACCTCGGCCGGCTTGCGGCCAATGCGCGCCGCCAGCTCCCTCGCGGTCAGCGGTTGATTGCCGTTCACCAGAAAGACGCGAAAGGCCAGCTCGGCTAATGGGAGGCGCGGGTTGATAAACCCCGGGTCATGAGCGTATGTCTTGCGAACCAGGTACATCGTGCGCGTCATCTGATGCACCTCGCCGGTCTCCTCATCTACGGAGTCCAGGAGCTCTTCTGCCTCGCTGTTGGTTAGCTGCGCCTGCTGCTCAGGCGTCAGGTATTTCTGAATCAACACGTTGATGTCCTGGCCGTTCTTCTCGAACCAGGTGTAGTCAATGTGAAAGCGCGTATCCTCCGTTGGTCTGAAGATCTTCATGCTTATTCAGGCCAAATGCCAGTAGTGATCGCCGATGGGGACGTATGCGCCGCTAGCGACCAGCGCAGCCAACACGTCGGTCGGCGAGCAGCGCGTGATCAGGTTCACCACCGCGTAGAGCGTGCGCACATGTACGTTGCCTTGTGGGCTGAGCTTAGCGATCTCCGAGAAGGCCTCGCGAACGGCCTGCCGCACATCGCGCGGGCGCTCGCGCAGGGCATCAAACGCCTGTGGATCGTCCACAAACACGGCCATCAGCTCATCCACGTCGCAATATACAGGGCGCTGCGCAGTCTCTAGGTGGAGCCGTCCATCGCGCACGCTGGCCACGCGCACCCACTCGCGCTTCGGACGACGGCGGACGTAGTCTATCAACAACATCACGTCGCCTGCCTCGCTGCGGGTCAGATCGATGTAAGCGCCGGCGGCCAAGCGGTTTGTCTTGAACCATTCTCCCAGACCCCAGATGTAGCGCCCTTCGCGCACTGCCCAGGCAGTGAACGTCTGGCGTGCCATTGGGTCGCGCAAGCGGAAGGCGATGCGCGGTTTGCGCGAGGGCGGCAGCACGCTGGCCACTCGGCGCGACCAGCCCAGCGTGCCGGCGCGCAAGTGGGGGAATGTTAAGATCACCCTGACACTCTGCGCCGGCTCGACGGGCGCAGCCTCGTCGAAATCCAGCTCATCATCCAGCTCGCGGGCCAGCGCGAGCATCTGATCGCTCAAATCAGCCTGGCCGAAGAAGCGCACAGCACGTAATGGCTCGGGAATGGTGAGAACCTCTGGCGGCTCAAGGCGGCGCAAAAACCAGGCCGGCTTATTGTCTGGGCCAACCTCGTCGAAGCGCGGATCAGCAGCCAACGCTGCGTTGAGCGAGGCCTCTTGAACTTTTTGACCTATCTCTGTCGGCAAGCTGAGATCGCGCAGGATCACGTCAGTCGTCAGCGGCCCACCATTGGCCATGTCCAGCACCGCCTCCGCTAGGTTGAGATGGCCGATGTTGATCTCGGCCATCATCGCCCTTAGAAACCATTCGTCGCCGATGCGAATGAACTCTTTGTTCTGCTCAAGTGCAGCGCTGAGCGCGGCGCGCACCCGCTCGCCATTCGCGGCATATAACGCTTCTGGGCTTTGCGCGTGGCTGAAGAAGTCGCTGACATCCATTTGGTTGAGGCGATGCGGATGCGGAAAGCGCGCAGCGAACTCTCGCTGCTGGCCGTCGTCAAATGCGACGCGGATCACCTCAAACTCACCCAGCTCTGGGTGGCGGCCAGGGCGGAGCGCAATCACGCGACCAGTGGCAAATTGCAGGGCTGGAAACACCAGTCGATCGCCGACGGCGTAGTGCGCCTTTGGCTGATAGACGGTGCAACCTTCCCAGCGCTCGCGCAGCTTGCTGTTCTCCTGTTCGACGCGATGCTTGAGCAGGGCGAGGGCGAGCTTATCTGTTGAGATCGGGTGGCCCAGTTCGATGATATAGCTATAGAGGAACTCCACGTCATCCGTGGTGATGGCAAACGAAGACCAGTATTTCTGAGAATCAATTGGCCGATGTATCACGTGTGCGGAGACGCTGTCCACAATAACCCAGCCGAGGATTATACCCAGCGCCTGTGAGCTCTTGGGGGCATTCACCAATAGGGGCAACCTTCCACCAAGCGATACTGCCAGCGAAGGTAATAGAGGGTGGGCGACGGCAGTGCCGTCGCCCACCCAGAGCGTTCTGCCCCTATCCATGAATGCCCCGAGCGCTTGGGGGCATAGGAGTAGCCCACCGGATTGACATGTGCCCGTATGATGGCGCGGCCGTTATCCTTCCTTAAGGGAGAAACAGCGGCTTCCCGGGAAGCTGCCAACTCACTCATACCAGCGTCGTTGCTGTTTCCCAGGAAGCGGGAGAAAGGAATGAGCGCGCCGTGCCGATGATTTACTCGACTACCAGCATGCGCGCCAGGCGATCTTTGCCGCTCAGGGCGATCACCTCATCGCCGGCCGCTGCACGACTGCGCCGCGTGAGATGCTTGGCTTTTAACGACTTGGCGTGATTCTTGGCGGTGAGATAAGTGATCGTGTCTTCCGGCGCAGCGACAACCGCATCCGCCAGCGCTACGCCGTCGGCGACTTTGGCCACGACCACGCCCTTACCGGCTCGCCCCTGAACGGGGAACTCCTTAAAAGCCATCCGCTTTGCTCGCCCATCGCTTGTGCCGACCACAACCTCCAGTGTTTTATTCGATTGGTTCGCAGCGCCCAGGCTCACCACGTTGTCACCCTCGGACAGCTTAATGCCCACTACGCCGCCCGCTGGCAGGCCCATCGGCCGGATCTCCTCCTGCTTGAAGCGAATGGCCATCCCCTGGCGAGTGAAGAGCAGCAGGTCCTCGTCGCCTTGGGTTAATCGCACGTCCACCAACTGGTCACCCTCGGCGAGGCCAATGGCGGTGAACACCTGGCCATGGGCGCTGGGCAAAAGGCCAACCGCGCTGCGCTTGATCATCCCGTTCGCCGTGGCGCACACCATAAATGGTCCGCGCGCTTCGTCATCGCCGGCCTTGCCGGCGGCCTTGACCGCTGCGCGGTCTAGCGCGAAGGCGCCTACCACCTCGTCATCGGCGGCAAACGCGCTGATGCCGCTAAGCGACACGCCCTGCCCGCTGAGCACGTCCTCTTGGGGCAAGTTGGCCACGCTCAGCACAACGCCCTTGCCGGAGGCGCCGAAGATGTAGAGCAGCTTATCGGTCGCCGTCTTGATGATCGCTGCCGGCGCAACTTCGGCAGCACTGGTGGCGCGAGGCAGTTGTTCCACTCGGCCGATCTTCCCGTTCTGGCCGATGATCACGTAGGCGACTTCGCTGCCGATCAACTCATGCACGGTGAGCGGCAAGGCGGCGGTGCCATCTCCCTTGGCCGATGCCTTCGCTTTGCCCGGCCGGCGGCCATCGCTCAGCCTATCTACGATGATCGTGCGCCGAGCGTCGCCGTGCTTCTCCTTCAGCGCAGCAAGCTCCTCTTTAATCACGCCCAGGATTTTGATGGGATGCTTGAGCAAGTCTTCTAAGTACTTGATGAGCTTTTGCTTCTCGGCCAGTTCCTCTTCCAGGCGTTTGCGGTCGAGCTGGGTGAGCCGGCGCAGCGGCATATCCAAGATGGCCTGGGCCTGGAATTCGGTGAATTTGAATTGCTCGATCAGTCCTTTGCGCGCGGTCTCGCTGTCGCGCGAGGTGCGGATTAGCTTGATGATCTGGTCAATGATGTCCAGGGCTTTCACCAGCCCTTCCAGGATGTGGGCACGTCGGCGGGCCTCGTCTAGATCGAACTCGCTGCGGCGTTTGATGACGAACAAGCGATGTTCGATGAACACGTACAACATGCGGCGCAGCGGCAACACGCGGGGCTCACCGTTCACCAGCGCCAGCATGATCACCCCAAATGAGGTGCGCATCGGGGTGTGCTTGTATAGCGCGCTCAACACCTGGCGCGGGTCATCGTTTTTATTGACGTCAATGACAATCCGCATGCCGCGCCGGTCGCTTTCGTCGTGAATGTCAGTGATGCCGGTGAGTTTGCCCTCGCGCACCAGGTCGGCGATGCGTTCGATAAGCGCAGATTTATTGACGGCGTAAGGCAGCTCAGTGACGATGATGTGGTTGCGCCCGCGCGTGCCTTCCTCGAAGTGCGCCTTGGCTTGGACGATGATCTTGCCGCGGCCAGTGGCATACGCAGCTTTGATCGCGTCGTTGCCCTCGGCGCGCTCGTCGTAGCGGAAGACGATGCCGCCGGTGGGAAAATCCGGCCCCTTGATGAACTGCATCAACTCATCCACGTCCACCTCAACCTCGGGCAGCGTCCATTCTTGCAGGGCCTTGGCTGCGCCACGTTTAGACGCGATCCGGTCTATGAGAAAGGTGATCGCGTCCACCACCTCGTTGAGGTTATGGGGCGGGATGTTGGTGGCCATACCGACGGCGATGCCGGTGGCGCCGTTGATGAGCAAGTTCGGCAGCGCGGCGGGCAGCACAGTGGGCTCACGGGTGGTGCCATCGTAGTTATCCACGAAGTCCACCGTGTTCTTCTCCAGGTCAGCCAGCAGGTCCATGGCCGGTTGGCTGAGGCGGGCTTCGGTGTATCGCATCGCCGCCGGGGGGTCTCCGTCCACGCTCCCGAAGTTGCCCTGACCGTCCACCAGCGGGTAACGCATGGAGAAATCCTGCGCCATGCGGGCCATGGCGTCATACACTGACTGGTCGCCGTGGGGATGGTATTTGCCGAGCACGTCGCCGACGATGCGCGCGCTCTTGCGATAGGGCGCATCGGCGCGCAGGCCGGTATCGTGCATCACGTAGAGGATGCGCCGCTGGACGGGCTTGAGGCCGTCGCGCGCGTCGGGCAGGGCGCGGCTGACGATGACCGACATGGCATACGAGAGATAGCTGGTTTGCATCTCGTAATTAATGTCGGTGCGGCGGATGCGCCCAAAGCGATTGTCCTCTAAGTTCAGCTCAGCTTGGATCGGGGTCTGACCGTTCTGCGCGGTTACCGATTGCTTTTTGGCCATAGCACGTTTGTTCGATTATACGAATCGAGGCATGGTCCGGGGTGTATAGGGTGCATTCACCAATTAGGGGCAGAGCCTTCCACCCGATCGATGCTGCTGGCGAGGGGTGAGTCTCATAGAGAGTGGGCGATGGCAGTGCCATCGCCCACCCAGCGTTCCGTCCCTATTTAACCCGCTGTGAAGTGGTCCGCTTCTCAATGATGCGCATTCGGCTGTGATGTATCCCGACAAGCGCTGCCGAAATGCGTTCCGGCAATACACGAAGCACGTCGTGCATTCACGCATGCGTTCTCGCTCGCTGCATCAGCGCGTCATGCCCAATAGGGGTGTAGCGCCCGCCCCTCGCATGACGGTGAGGCGGGGGTTGAGTGAGTACTCAGCGAGACAAGACTGGTATGGCGAGCGAGCGGCCTACCCCCTACTGGCGAATGCACCCGAAGCAAGCGCTGTTGTGCGCAGGGTGTAGGCTCTTCCTTGCTTAGGGCATTGCTGCCTGAAGCACCGGCTCCGGATGCACCCCGTTGGCTTTGGGCAACGGCGTGCGCATCGGTTGGGCGGCTGCCTGCGGCGCTTGATTATTCACCGGCAGCGCTGGGCGGAACTTATAGCCATAGATCAACATGCCGCGCTCGCCATCCTCGCGCAGCACGCGGGTCACCATCTCTACCGGCATGCCGATCCATACTTCGGATTCGTCCACGTCGGTGAGCTGAGCGGTGACCAACGGCCCCTCAGCCAGCCGCACCAGCGCGACGATGTAAGGGACGAACTTCTCATAACCTTCAGGCGCGACGTGCACCACGCTGTAGGAATACACTTCGCCCTTGCCGCTGAACTGGACGGCCGTCCGCGCTTCGTGTCCACACACCGGACACACATCGCGCGGCGGGAAGATGCGACGGCCGCATTGTGGACACTTCTCGCCAACCAATTGGTAGCGCTGTTTGGTCGTTCGCCAATATCGTGCTACTTCCATTTTTCTTTCTCCTTATTACTAAATGCGCTCAAGGATCGTCGTCACCACCGTCGCGCCGCTGCCGCCGATGTTCTGGGCCATGCCGAGTTGGGCGTTCTTCACCTGATTCAGGCCAGCCTCTTCGCGCAGTTGCTGAGCCACCTCGACGATTTGATACATGCCGGTCGCGCCCACAGGATGGCCGCGAGCTTTCAGCCCACCCATTGTGGTGATGGGAATGCGCCCATTCAGGTCGATCTCCCCGTCCATTGCGAGGCGCACCCCCTGGCCGCGCGGCGCGAACCCGGCCGCCTCCAACGAGAGCGCGCTCATGATGGTGAAAGCATCATGAAGCTCAAACACGTCAATATCAGCCGGCCCGACGCCGGCCATGGCGTATGCCTTCTGCGCGCTGAGCGCGCCCCCCTCCAAATAGAGCGGGTCGCGCCGGTCGTGAACCGCTAATGTGTCGGTCGCAATAGCGATGGCGCGGACGCGCACCGGCTTGTCGGTGAATTCCCTGGCGATGCTCGTCGGCGCCAAGATTACGCAGGCCGCGCCGTCCGCAATCGGCGAGGAGTCGAGCAGGTTAATCGGGTCGGCGATCGGCTTGGCCTCGGCAAATTGGGCAGCGGTGATGGGCGAGCGAAACATTGCATAGGGATTGTTGACCGCATTGGCATGGGCGTTAATCGCAAAGTTGGCGAAGTCTTCTTTGCGATAACCGTATTCATGCATGTAACGCCGCATCAGCAGGGCATTGATGCTCACGAAGGTCAGGCCTTGCAGCGCTTCGTATTCCGCGTCCGCAGCCATGGCCAGGGCGCTGGTCACCGTGCTGCCCTGCTGGTCGGTCATCTTCTCCACGCCTATGCAGGCCACTAGGTCGCAGAGGCCGCTGGCGACCGCCATGTAGCCCACGCGCAGCGCGGCTGCGCCGCTGCCACAGGCGGCCTCAACCTTTATCGCCTCAATGCCGCGCAAGCCGGCGAAGTCGGCGATCAGGGCCCCCAGATGCTCCTGAGCGGTAAGTTCGCCGGAGAGCATGTTGCCAACGTATAGAGCGTCCACGCGCTCGACCCCGGCGCTCTGCATCGCTGCGAGCAGCGCCTGATAGGCCAGCTCGCGCAGGCTCTTGTCCCAGTGTTCACCCACTGGGGTTTGACCAATTCCAATGATTGAAACGTCTCGCATGGCTAGAGGATGTAGTTCTCCTTCAATCGCGCGTAGCGGGCGTAATCCACCGGCACGCGGCGATCCACATAAGTCCGCGTTGTCCAAACGTGCGGGGTGGGCAGCGAGCGCCGCACCCGCAGGCAGAAGGCATCGCTGCCGGCCCCGCTGCCGAACGAGGCCAGCAAGATGCGCTCGCCCGGCTGGGCGATGTCTAAGATGGCCGTTAGGCCGATCAGCGCAGAGCCGGCGTACGCGTTGCCAATCTCGTTCACCAGCAAGCCTGGCGTGATCTGGGCTCGCTTAAACCCCAATTCCTCGCCCACCTTGAGCGGGAACTTGACGTTGGGCTGATGAAAGACCGCGTAGGCAAAGTCCGTTGCCGAGAGCCCCATCTGCGCAAACAACGCTCGCACCGACTGGGTAGTATGGTGGAAGTAAGCCGGCTCGCCGGTAAAACGGCCGGCGTGTTCTGGGAACTGTTCGTGCTGGCGGCGCCAGAAATCCGGCGTGTCGGTGACGAACGAGACAGAGCCTTCGATCTCGACCAGCGCGTGCTCGCTCGGTCCGAGGATGAACGCGGCCCCACCTGCGCCGGCGGTATATTCCAGCGCATCGCCGGGTCGGCCCTGCGCCACGTCCATGCCGATTGCCAGCGCGTATCGAGCCATGCCGCTGCCGACGAAACCGATAGCGGCCTGGATGGCCTCAGTGCCGGCTTTACAGGCGAACTGCCAGTCGGCTGCCTGCGTGTATGGGGTTGCGCCAATTGCTTCGGCGACGATGGTGCTGGTGGGCTTCACCGCGTAAGGGTGCGACTCACTGCCCACCCATACTGCGCCGAGCTGTGCCGGGTCGAACGTGGGATCGGCTGCCTGAGCGCGGGCCAGCGCATTGCGCGCTGCCTCAATGCTCATCGTGACCACGTCTTCGTCCAGCCCTGGCACGGCTTTCTCTCGGACGGGTGGTGGCGTGTTGCCCGCCGTCCATAACTCGGAGATCGCCTGGCCAGCCAATCGGTAACGCGGCACATAGGCACCGTAGCCGATGATGCCGACGGGGCGAACGGGTTTCATTAGTTGCATCGCTGTCCTTTTCCCAAATTTATCCCAAGCTCTTTTGGGTTATCCTCGCTGTTGGTCTGCCTGCGTTGTCCTGCAGGTGCTTACATTCTATGGAGTAGAGGCTCTCAAAAGCAGGCAACTTGCGGGGGACGCGCCAAATGGGTAGGTTCTGATAGTGAAATTTAGCACAAACTAAGAGGGCTGACAGGAGGGACAGAAGAAGGTGCTGCGCTGGGCGACTAGGATGCGCTGAATCGGTTGTCCGCAACGATGACAAGGCTGGCCGGCCCGGCCGTACACAGCGAAGTGTTCTTGAAAGTGGCCACCTGGATAGACCCAGTCAACGCTTGCGCCGTTGGCTGCAATACCGGCTCGTAAGACATATTGAATCGCTGTATGCAAACGTAACAGCTCAGCCTCATTCAATGTAGCCACTAAACGCTTTGGATGCAAGCCGGATAAATACAGAGATTCATCTGCATAAATATTGCCAATTCCAGCTATAAAAGATTGATCGAGCAACAAGGGCTTTAATGCGCCACGCCGGCTGCGCGCCCGCGCCACGAAGACCTCGGCAGAGATCGCCAGCGCATCAGGACCAAGCTTACCAAGTACAACGGCTGGATCGGTTACCCACCAAGCGCGCCCGAACTTGCGCGCGTCCTCGAAGCGCAGCGCCAGCCCGCCGTCCAGTCGCCAGACCAGGCGGGCATGGCGCGTCACGGCCTGCGCCTCCGGCACCAACTCTAGCCGACCGCTCATCCTCAGGTGGACGAGCAGCACGGAATCGGCTTCTTGGCAGCCCTGGGATGTGCGCAGACCGATCAGCAGATACTTCCCATAACGATCCACGGCTTGGATCCGGGCACCGCTGAGGCCCTGTGCAAAGGCGGTGGGGGATGGGTGCGCCACCTGACGCGGCCACAGCACAAGGACGTCCCGGATGGTCTGTCCAATGAGCGCCGGCGTGCCTGTGCGCAACGTGCGCGCCACGGTCTCGACCTCTGGCAGCTCTGGCATCACCAAGCAGGAGACGTGTCCGCCTCCGTCTGCAGCGCCAGCCGCATGTGGACGAGGGTGCGGCTGATCCGAAAGCCGGCTGCCTGAAGCGCTTGGCGGACGGCTAGACAAGAAGCGACGTGAGCCGCGCAAATCGGCTTGCGCGCATACTTCGCCAGCCGGCTCAATCCACCCCGGATGAGCTGGAGGATGTCGTCTTGTGTGGCGTGCGCGGTTGGAAAGACTTCCAGGTAGTGGTATCTGCCTTCGATCACCGCGCGCGTGCGCACAGCGCCGAGCACATCTCCTTTCACATCGGACGTCATCAACAACCAGTGATCGGGGTTGCCGCTCAAGGCGTTCACCAGCGTCCAGCGCAAGCCCAAGCGATACACGCGCGCGTTAAACGACTCGGCGAACGTCAGCGTCTCTGGGATATGTCGCCTTGCGAGTGACCAGATGACCTCGCGATCGGACCAGCGTGCGCCGCGCAGTTTGGGGACTGCTGGGCAATCTAGGGGCAGTTCAACGAGCGCTGGTCGCAGGAAGTGAGTCACCTCGCCGATGCGCTGAAAGCCTAATTTCTCGTAAAGATGCAGCGCGGGATGATTGGTGACATCCGCCTGAAGGGCAACGTAGCGCGCGCCGCGCGCAGCCGCGTACTGGATGCACGCTTCAACAACTGCGCGGCCAATGCCTCGGTTGCGATAGGCCGGCTGGGTAGCGACATTGCCGATCACCCAAGTATCTCGCCGCGTGGCATTGCGCTGTATCGAGGCGTTGGCGATCACCTGTCCGTCTTCCACCCATACAAAGCCGGTCGTGCCACTCAATAACATCGCGTCGAGTGGGCCGTAGTTGCGCAGGGCGTGGATCAGGCGCTCACCCTCGTCGCTATCGGCCTCTTCGCGGAATGCGACCTCCAGCAGGTTGGCCACGGCGCGTCCATCGCGCCAGGGGTCAATCTGCCGGACGTGTGGGTGAGACGGGCGAGAGGCGGTGTGCGCTTCAGCAGCCACCAGTTCAAGGATTGTACTGCGCCTCTGAATCTGGGGAGCGCGTTACGGCCAGAGCCAGGGCCTTGGGTAGACGACCGCACCGCCGTCGCCCACCCTCAGATTCGCCTTCGCCGGCAGCCTAGCTTGGTAGAAGGTTGCCCCTGATGCAGCCGTGCGTCCAATGTGGACGCTTCACTCGCGCTGAGCACGACGCGCCGGCGCGGCAAGCGATCGTAAGCGCCCCCTGAAATATGCCCCCTGGCGATGGTAGAATTCTCGCTGCATTGGGGCGTCGCCAAGTGGTAAGGCAGCGGACTTTGGATCCGCCATTCGTTGGTTCGAATCCAGCCGCCCCAGCTTCCCCTGAT